>Ga0326721_10000067_pt1 | contig 83743 bp, 78 predicted proteins | sample SGPome_FD_203951 | JGI IMG/M metagenome (GOLD analysis project Ga0326721, IMG submission 203951) | Soil microbial communities from Southern Great Plains, Lamont, Oklahoma, United States - SGP_1_2016 | ecosystem: Engineered > Artificial ecosystem > Soil microcosm > Unclassified | place: USA...
CCGACTCCCACCGCGAGCACCTCCACCCTCTGATTTCGACGCGACGACTCGGGCTCGTCACCCACTCCCGGCTGTCAGATTTTCGGCCGCCAGAAGTGTCAGACTTTCACCCGGCGTTGACAGCACTCAGCACTCAGCACTCAGCACTCAGCACTTAGGACTTAGGACTTAGGACTTAGGACTTAGGACTTAGGACTTAGGACTTAGGACTTCCCCTTGCCCCCCGCGTGACCGCGTCGCATCCTTCCGCGTCTACCCGGCAAACGAAAACGCGGACGCGAGACGGAGCGGCGGATTGCCTTCCACCCTGACGGTCGACGAGCTGCTGCGCACCAAGAAGGAGCCGCTCGGTCTCGAGCTGCTCACCGACGGGCGCGGGCTGGTCCGCGAGATCCACAACCCCGACATCTCCAGCCCCGGGCTGGTGCTCACCGGCTACAGCGAGCGCTTTCCCAGCGACCGCGTGCAGGTGCTGGGCGAAACCGAGATCTCGTTCCTCGAGTCGCTGGACGACGACCGCCGCACCAGCGCCATCGAGGCGTTCCTTTCCTTCGACATTCCCGTCATCTTCATCACCAAGGGGCAGGCGCCGCCGGAGCCGCTGATCGACGTGGCCAACCGCGTGGGCACCCCGGTGATCCTCTCGGGGCTCAAGACCTCCGAGTTCTACACCCGCATCAAGCCGTTCCTGGAAGAGCGCTTCGCGCCCACCACCACCATGCACGGCTCGCTGGCCGACGTGTACGGCGTGGGGCTGCTCTTCACCGGCACCAGCGGGGTAGGGAAGAGCGAGGCGGTGCTCGACCTGGTGGAGCGCGGGCACCGGCTGGTGGCCGACGACCTGGTGATCGTGTCGCGGCGCGGGCACGAGGTGCTGATCGGGCGCGGGCACGAGCTGCAGCGGCACCACATGGAGATCCGCGGCGTGGGGATCATCGACGTGCACCGCCTGTTCGGCATCCGCGCCATCCGCCAGCAGAAGCGCATCGAGGTGGTGGTGCAGCTGGAGGTGTGGAACGGGAGCGCGACCTACGACCGCACGGGGCTGGATCCCCAGTTCGCCGAGATCCTGGGCGTGCCCGTGCCCAAGGTCACCATCCCGCTGGTGCCGGGAAAGAACATCACCGTGGTCTGCGAGGTGGTGGCGATGAACCACCTGCTGAAGTTCTCGGGCCACGACACCGCCGCGCTGTTCAACCGGCGGCTGCAGGCGCGCATGTCCGGGACCCTGGAGTACCTGGAGGAAGACTATGAGTGAGCCGGTGCGCGGCGTCGTGGTGGCGCACGGGTCGCTGGCGCAGGGGCTGGTGTCGTCGGTCCTGGCCATCAGCGGCGTGGAGGGCGATGCGCTGGTCCCGCTCAGCAACGAGGGGTGCGGCCCCGAGGCGCTGCAGGCCAGCGTCACGGGCGCGCTGGGCGACGAGGGTCCCGCCATCGTCTTCACCGACATGGGAAGCGGAAGCTGCGCCTTCACCGCGCGGCGCATCGCGCTGGAGCGGCCGGGAACGGGGATCGTGACCGGGGTGAACCTGCCCGTGCTGCTGGACTTCGTCTTCCACCGCGAGATGCCGCTGGCCGAGCTGGTGGAGCGGCTGGTGGAGAAGGGGCGCGCGGGGGTCAGCGGCGCCCACCGGGAGGCGGCGGCGCATGCCGATCGTGCTGTTTAGGGTCGACGAACGGCTCATCCACGGCCAGGTGGTGGTGGGCTGGGGCGGCCCGCTCCACGCCGACCGCATCGTGGTGGTGGATGATGATCTCGCGGCCAGCCCGTGGGAGCAGGAGCTGTACTGCCTGGGGGTGCCCCCGGAGATCGAGGCGCGCTTCCTTTCCGTGGCCACCGCGCGCGGCGACCTGCCGGCGTGGAAGGCCGAGCACAAGCGCACCATCGTGCTGGTCCGCGACGTCGCCACCGCGGCCCGGATGGCCGAGGGCGGGCTGCTGGCGGGCGAAGAGGTGAACCTGGGCGGGATCCACCACGCCGAGGGGCGCGCGCGCATCCTCTCGTACCTGCACCTGCGCCCCGAGGAGCGCGGGCAGCTGGACGTGATCGCCGCCGGCGGGGCCGAGGTGTCGGCGCGGGACCTGCCCGCGTCGAAGAAGGTGCCGCTGAAGGAACTGACGCCCGGCTGATACGGACCTTGAGATCGACTGTGCATTCGATACGCGCCCGGAGACGTCATCCTGAGGCCGGCCACGGCGAACCGGTCCACGCACCGGCGGCGGCAGGCCGAAGGATCCATGGCCAGTCGCCACACGTGCGCCGGGAATCACGCACGTCCGTAAAACGGGTATGAGATGATTCCCACCGCCGCGCAGACCGCCGTGCTCGCCCTGCTGGGGGGCCTCGTCGCGCTCGACGGGACCTCGGTGGGGCAGTTCATGGTGTCGCGCCCCTTCGTGGCCGCCGCGCTCGGGGGGCTCGCCGTCGGCCGGCCGATGCTGGGGATCCAGGCGGGGATCGTGCTCGAGGCGCTGCATCTCGCGGTCCTCCCCGTGGGCGCGGCGAAGTACCCCGAGGGGGGCCCGGCCTCGGTGGCCGTGGGCGGCGTCTTCGCCGCCTCGCAGTCGCCCCCCGTCGCCGCGTCGGCCACGCTGCTGGTGGCCGTTCTGGTCGCCCTGGCGCTGGAGTGGGTGGGGGGATACTCGGTGGAGCGGATGCGCCAGTTCAACGTCCGCTTCGCCGGCTCGCCGCCCGAGGGAGTGACGCCGCGGGAGGTGGCGCGGCGCCACCTGACGCCGGTCGCGGTGGACTTCGCGCGCGGCGCGGTGCTGACGCTGGTCGGCGTGGGGGTGCTGGACCTGCTGCTGGGGACGATCGACTTCTCCGGCTTCCCGGAAATCGCTGTCGGAACCGTCGTCCGGCTGGCGGTGGTGGCGGGGGTGGCCTCGGCGCTGCGGCTCTTCGGGCGGGGGAACTACCCGTTCTTCCTGGCGGGCGCGGCGGCCGGGGCGGCGGTGGCATGGCTGAGGTGACGGAGCTGGGCGCGGGGGTGCGCCGGCGCATGCTGCTGCGCTCCTTCGCCGTGCAGGGGAGCTGGAATTACCAGACGCTGATCGGCACGGGGCTGGCGTTCATCCTGAGTCCCGCGCTGCGGCGGGTGCACGCGGGCGACGACGAGGCGCTGCGGCGGGCGCTGGGGCGGCACACCGAGCTCTTCAACAGCCACCCGTACCTGGCCGCCGTGGCCGCGGGCGCCATCGCCCGGCTGGAGGCCGAGCGCGTGCCGCCGGAAACGGTGGCGCGCTTCAAGGCCGCCGTCCGTGGGTCGCTCGGGACGCTCGGCGACCGCCTGGTGTGGCTGATGTGGCGGCCGATGTCGGTGCTGCTGGGCGTCTCCCTCGTCCTCGCCGGGGCCGCCTGGTGGGTGGGGGCGCTCGCCTTCCTGCTGGTGTTCAACGCGCTGCACCTGTGGATGCGCGCGTGGGGCCTCAGGACGGGGCTGCGCGACGGGCTGCGGATCGGCGGCACGCTGCGCGGCGTTCCCTTCCAGCGCATGGGCGACCGCGCCGCGCAGGCGGGGGCGCTGCTGGCCGGGCTGGCCGCGGCGCTGGCGGCGGCGCCGAAGGGCTCGCACGCCTGGGAGTGGGCCGCGGGCGCCGCCGCGGCCGTGCTGGGGGTGGCGCTGGGCCGCCGCGTGCGCGCCGCCGCCGCCGTGGCCATGGTTGTCGCGCTGATCGCGGGGCTGGTCCTCGCACGCACCTGATACCGCCGGGACGGATGGAAACGAGCAGCGAAGTGCAGATCGTGAACAAGTACGGCCTCCACGCGCGCCCCGCCGCGGAGTTCGTGAAGCTGGCCAACCGCTTTGCCGCCGACGTCTGGATCCGCAAGGAAGACGTGGAGGTGAGCGGGAAGAGCATCATGGGGGTGATGATGCTGGCGGCCGAGTGCGGCAGCACCGTGCAGATCCGCGCCGCGGGCGACGACTCGCAGGCGGCGGTGGACGCGCTGGTGCAGCTCATCCAGAACCGGTTCGGAGAGGACTGACGCCCGTGAGCCTGGTCCGCGACGGGATCCCGGCCGCGCCGGGAATCGTCATCGCCCCCGCGCGCGTGCTGCGCTGGGAGGTGCCGCGCGTGCCGCACGGCGCCACGGTGGCGCCCGAGCGCGTGGAAGACGAGGTCGTCCGCTTCCTGGACGCCTGCGAGTGGGCCAAGGGGCGCATCCGCGAGCTGATGGAGCGCACCGCGAAGAAGATGGGCGAGGTGGAGGCCCAGATCTTCGAGCCGCAGCTGCTGATGCTCGAGGACGCCGACCTGGTGCAGGGAACGCTCGGCTACATCCGCGAGAACCACCTGAGCGCCGAGCGCGCCTTCGAGTGGCGGGTGCTGGAGTGGGAGTCGGCCCTCTCGCACTCCTCCCACCCCATGGTGCTGGACCGGCTGAACGACCTGGCCGACGTGCAGAACCGCGTGCAGCGGCGCCTGATGTCGCTTCCCGACCCCGACATCGGGTCGCGCGCGGCCGAGCACAAGCACGTGATCCTGGTGGCCCGCGAGCTCACGCCGTCGCTCACCGTGCAGCTGGACCCCGAGCACGTCATCGGCATCGCCACCGACCTGGGCACGCGCACCTCGCACTCGTCCATCCTGGCGCGCTCGCTCGACATCCCCTGCGTCGTGTCGCTGGGCGACCTGTCGGAGCAGGTGAGGGACGGGCAGGAGGTGATCCTGGACGGGCGCACGGGGCGGGTGATCGTGGACCCCAGCGCCGACGAGCAGCAGGCCTACCGCGAGCGCGACTTCGCGGTGCGCGAGTGGGAGCAGGAGCTGGTGCTGCTGGCCCATCTCCCGTCCCGGACCCGCGACGGGGTGGGGCTGGAGCTGCGCAGCAACATCGACCTTCCCGGCGAGGCCACCAGCGCCCGCAACCACGGCGCCTGCGGCATCGGCCTGTACCGCACCGAGTTCCTGGTGGTGGGCCGCAACACCGCGCCGGGCGAAGACGAGCAGTACCGCGCGTACCGGGCCGTGGCCGAGGCCTTCCCGGCGCACCCGGTGATCATCCGCACCTTCGACCTGGGCGGCGACAAGTTCCCGGCGTTCCTGCACATGGCGCCCGAGGAGAACCCCTTCCTGGGGTGGCGCGCCATCCGCGTCTGCCTCGATGAGCCGGCCATCTTCCGCACCCAGCTGCGCGCGCTGCTCCGGGCCATGAAGCACGGCGACGTGCGCATCATGCTCCCGCTCATCAACGACATCTCCGAGGTGGAGCAGACGCGCCGGCTGATCGAGGAGTCGCGCGAGCAGCTGGCCGCCGAGGGGCACGAGGTGCCGGAGACGTACAGCCTGGGGGCGATGATCGAGACGCCGGCCGCGGCGCTCAGCGCGCCCGAGCTGGCGCGGCACGTGGACTTCTTCTCCATCGGCACCAACGACCTGGTGCAGTACACGCTGGCCGTGGACCGCGGCAACTCGCGCCTGGCCAAGCTCTACAACCCCTTCCACCCCGCCGTGGTGCGGCTGATGGACATGACCGCGCGCGCCGGCCGCGAGGCGGGGATCGAGGTGGGCGTGTGCGGCGAGGTGGCGGCCAACCCGGTCGCCGCGTTCATGCTCATCGGGATGCGGGTGAGCTCGCTCTCGGTGGGCCCCGCGTCGCTGGCCGAGATCAAGAAGGTCATCCGCTCGGTCTCGTTCGCCGAGGCCGAGGCCGCGGTGGCCGAGGCGGTGCGCGCGCCCACCCCCGACGCGGTGCTGAGGGCGCTCACCAGCCGGCTGGGGGCGGCGCTCGACCTCTCCAAGTTCGCCGGGCCGTGGAGCTTGTCGGGGTCCGGCTGACGCGGTATCTTCCCGCCGCAAGCGAACTTCCGCCACACACACGCATCTCCCCGGACAGATACCCGATGGCCCGCCGCCAGCTCTTCACCTCGGAGTCGGTCACCGAGGGGCACCCCGACAAGATCGCCGACCAGATCAGCGACGCCGTTCTCGACGCCATCCTGGCCGACGACCCCACGGGGCGCGTGGCCTGCGAGACGCTGGTGACCACCGGCGTGGCCGTGGTGGCCGGCGAGATCACCACCTCCACCTACGTCGACATTCCCTCCATCGTCCGCGGGACGCTGAAGGGGATCGGCTACACCGACGCCCAGTACGGCATCGACGCGCACACCTGCGCGGTGATGACCACCATCGACCGGCAGAGCCCCGACATCGCGCAGGGGGTGGACACCGGCGGCGCGGGCGACCAGGGGATGATGTTCGGCTACGCGACCGACGAGAACGACGCGCTGATGCCGACCCCCATCCTGCTGGCCCACCGCATGGCCGAGCGGCTGGCGGCGGTGCGCAAGGACGGCACGCTGGCCTGGCTGCGCCCCGACGGGAAGACGCAGGTCTCGGTGGAGTACGAGGGCGACCGCCCGGTGTGCGTGGACACGGTGGTGGTCTCCACGCAGCACGACCCCGAGGCCACGCAGGACGAGATCCGGCAGGGGGTGATCGAGCAGGTGATCACCCCGTCGCTCCCGGAAGGGCTGTTCGACCCGGAGAAGACCACGATCCACGTGAACCCCACCGGCCGCTTCGTGATCGGCGGGCCCCACGGCGACGCGGGGCTCACCGGGCGCAAGATCATCGTGGACACCTACGGCGGGATGGGGCGCCACGGCGGCGGCGCGTTCAGCGGCAAGGACCCCACCAAGGTGGACCGCAGCGCCGCGTACGCCGCGCGCTGGGCGGCCAAGCACGTGGTGGCCGCCGGTCTCGCCCGCCGCTGCGAGATCCAGCTGGCCTACGCGATCGGCGTGGCCCAGCCCGTGTCGGTGCGCGTGGACACCTTCGGCACCGCGCAGGTGGACGAGGAGATGATCGAGAACGCGCTGCGCGAGGTGTTCGACTTCACGCCCAAGGGGATCATCCAGTCCTTGGGCCTGCGCACCCCGATCTACCGCCCGACCGCCGCGTACGGCCACTTCGGCCGCACCTCCGAGATGTCGCAGAACGGCAGGGGCGAGGTGAAGCTCTTCCCCTGGGAGGAGACGCCGCGGGTGGACGATCTGCGCACCGCGGCGAAGGCGGGGTCGTAGGGCGATAGGGGACAGGGACAGGGGACAGGGGCGCTCGACGGTTTTCGGTGCGCGCGCCCGGCATCGCGCCCTCTCCGTCCGGCTGAGGCCGTCCACCTCTCCCGTACCGGGAGAGGTCGCTGAACCGGCATCCCGGCACGACCGGAGCATCCGCGCAACCAGAGTTCGCAGGCCGCGTGGAGGGTGCGGCAGCCCCCCTCGCCCGGTACGGGAGAGGGCGAGCGCTCTAAGGCGCGGGGAGAGGGCGGCGCGAGCGCTTCGGAGACGCGACGATCCCGGGCGTCCACATCCCCCGAAGTCGTCCTTGAGCCGGAAGGGAAGACGCCCCGATCCCGCCCTTCGCCGCTACCACCCGCGCGGAACATTCCCTGCGGTCGGTCGTATCGGCGGGCGGGGCGGAATCCTCAGGCATCGACACACCAGGCCGGGTGGGTGAGGCGGCGAACGCGAGCGAGCGGACAGCGCCATCCCACCCCATTGCTTGCACGGCGGGACCGATGATCAAGGTACGGGTACAGAGCCTGGGGCTCGACCAGAACACCAAGTCGCCGGTCGTCATCCTCCAGGAGGAGGAGGGCGACCGCGTTCTGCCCATCTGGATCGGCCCCGCCGAGGCCAGCGCCATCGCCATGGAGCTGGCGGGGATGAAGTTCGCCCGCCCGCTCACGCACGACCTTTTCCCGTCCATCATCAACGGGCTGGGCGGCCACCTCACGCGCGTCCTCATCACCCGCGTGCAGGACAACACCTACTTCGCCGAGCTGGTCATCCAGCGCGGCGAGGAACTGTTCACCGTGGACGCGCGCCCGTCGGACTCCATCGCCATCGCGCTGCGCACGCGCGCGCAGCTGTTCGCGGGCGACGAGCTGCTGACCACCGCCGCGTTCGAGATCGCCCCTCCCGAGGCGGGCGACGACGTTCCCGGCGGCGAGGTGGAGCTGCCGCCCGGCGCGGGGCTGACCTCCGAGGAGCTGAAGGAGTACCTGCGCCGCCTGAATCCCGAAGACCTGGGCCGCTTCAACCCGTGATCCCGCTCCGCCGACTCCGCGAGGCGGCCCGCCCCCCGGCGGCTCGCCTCGCGCTCGTTTTGCTCGCCGCGCTCGCACTCGCCGCGCCGCTCGCCGCCCAGCGCGTGCTGAACGGCCGCGTGGTGAAGGCGGGCCGGGGCGCGCCCGGCGTGCGCGTGCAGCTGCACCGCGTGACCCGCGACACCCGCGGCCAGATCGACAGCACCGTCTCCGCCGCCGGCGGCCGCTTTTCCATCCCCCTGCCGCCCGACGACCCGGCCGCGGGGTTCACCGTCTTCTTCGCCACGGCCATCGCCGACGGGGTGCGCTACTTCGGCCCCGCCGTGCACCCCGAGGACCCGGCCGCGCAGTACGCCATCACCGTCTACGACACCACCTCGTCGGCGGCGCTGGCCGACTCGGTGCGGGTGAGCCGCCGCGACGTGTTCCTGGCGCCCAACATGGACGGGAGCATGGAAGTCGGCGAGATCGTGCGCCTGCGCAACCCGTCCGCCCGCACCCTGGTCGCCGAGCCGAAGCCGCTCCTCTCCATCGCCCTCCCGCCGGGGAGCGACGCCTTCGAGGCGGGCGAGGGCGACCGGGCCGACAGCGCGAAGGTGACCTTCGGGGGGATGGTGCGGATGGGGGATAAAGCGTGGTTCACGCAGCCGCTGATCCCCGGCGACCGCGAGTTCTTCTTCCGCTACAAGCTTCCCGCGAACGTGAAGCGGATGCCGGTGGCGCTCGGCCGTCCGACCGACACGCTGTTCGTGTACGTGCGCGAGCCCGCGCCCGACGTGAAAGCGCGCGGCCTGGGCAGCGGCGCGCCGTACAGCGTGCAGGGAGAGAACTTCACCCGCTACCTGGCGACGGGGCTGCGCGCGGGCGCGGCGCCGGCGCTGGACTGGCGCGGGCCCCAGCCGCCGCCGGTGGACCCGCGCTGGCTGGCGCTGGGGATCGCGGGCGCCATCCTCGCCGGCGGCGCCGTGTACGCCGCGCGGCGGGGGCGCACGGCGGGGTAGGGGAGGCCGCCGTGGCGCTGGTGAGCACGCGCGCGCTGGTGCTGCAGGCGTTCCCGTACAGCGAGACCAGCAAGATCCTGCGCCTGTATACGTGGGACCACGGCCTGGTGTCGGTGATCGCCAAGGGCGCGCTGCGGCCGAAGAGCCGGTACGGCGGGGTGCTGGAGCCCTTCACCGAGGGAACCGCCACCTTCTACCACCGCTACGGCCGCGACCTGCACACGCTCGGCGGCTTCGACCTGCTGCGCAGCCGGCAGGCGCTGGGGCGCTCGCTGGCCGCCTTCGCGGGCGCCTCGCTGGTGGCCGAGCTGGTGCTGCACGCCGACACGGAAGAAGCCAACCCCGAGATCTACGAGTCGCTCGCCGCCGCCTTCGACGCGATGGCGGCCGCGGGCGACGCGGACGAGGCGCTCCGGGCCGCGCTCACCGGCGCGTGGACGCTCATCTCCCTCCTCGGCTTCGAGCCGGGGACGGACCACTGCGTGGTCTGCGAGCGCCCGCTGGTTCCCGCCGAGCCGGTGCGCTTCGACACGTCGGCCGGGGGCGTGGCCTGCGTCCGCTGCCGCCCGGCGGGGCGCATCATCCCCGCCGCCTCGCGCGCGGAGCTGCACGCCATGGTGCGCGGCCGCACCCCCGAAGAGCCGCTGGCCAGCCCGGGGCTGCACCGCGCCCTCCTGCGCGTGTTCCTGGAGACGCACGTGCAGCAGGACCGCCCCTTCCGCGCGCTCCCCCTCTTCCTGGACCAGATGGGCGCCACCGTCCCATCGGAGAGCGAGGCGGAGGGGGATGGGGATGGAGAGGCGATGGACGGCGCGCGGTAGGGTGGCCGGACAGGCGCGTGTCATCCCGGTAGACGGCGAGCGCGGAGACGATCGGCCTCCCGCCGCGGAGTCGGACGCGCGGGCGCACTTTCGTACTTCCGTATTCCCGTACTTTTCGTACTCCCGCGCAGCGGGCCGACGAATCTTCCGTGCCCCCAGCGGGGTAGACGCGGGGTTCATCGGTGCCCGCGCGGGTGTGCCGGAATTGCTTGACCCATGGCGGACGCCGCGGATATGTTGACCCTGATCCCCAACCCCGAACCGTCCGACCCGTGCGACTCCAGGAGGCGAATGCGACGGTAAACGCATGAACAGAGGAAGGTGCTGATGCGGCGCGCCCCACCTGTTCTGCTCCTCCTCCTGGTGATCTACGGCTTTCTCTCCCCTCCCGCGGCACGGGCGCAGGACCCCCGGGGAAGCCCGCCGGTGGTGACCCAGAAGGGATTCCGGCTGGAGCAGAACTACCCGAACCCCGCGAACCCGGGCACGTACATCCCGTTCTATCTGGAGGAAAGCCTGTTCCAGCATGGAGGCAACCGGGTGGTCTCCATCAGGATCGTGAACATATTTCGTCAGCTGGTGGCAATTCCCAAGGCCGTGGGCCATCCGCGCGGCCCCGACGTGCCGGTGAACAACCTCCCCTACACGGAGCCGGGCCGGAAGCAGGCGCGGTGGGACGGCAGGGACCTGAACGGCCGGATCGTGGCCACCGGGGTGTACTACTGCGAGCTGGTGGTGGACGGCAACACCGACTACATCAAGATGGTGGTCACCCACCCCCGCAGGCGCTCGCGATTCCCGATTCCATTCCTGCACTGAGAAGCCGGTTCGACGTGGTTTAGTCGGCCGGCTTTTTTGTTGGAGTGAGAGAAGTCCTAAGTGCTAAGTCCTGAGTCCTAAGTGCTAAGTCCTGAGTGCTGAGTGCTGAGTGCTGAGTGCTGAGTGCCGAGTGCCGAGTGCCGAGTGCTGAGAGGAGATCGGTGTTGAGCGCCGATGCCGCGGAGTGAGCGGATCAGCCTCGCGCAGTTTGCGAGGCTTCCCGTAGTTGTTGCTGCGGCTTCAGCCGCCGGTGAGCACACAAGAAGACCGGCCCGGTGCATCGTCGCACCGGGCCGGTCTGACAACTTCAGGACTTGGGACTTAGGACTTCTTTTCTCAGTCCACGTGGTAAAGGAAGCGGCCGCAGTTCTCGCAGGTGCGGATCTCGGCGTTGCGCTCGGCGTCGCTGGCCTGCGCGGTGGGCACGGCCACGAAGCACCCGTAGCAGGTGCCGTTGATCACCGGCACCATCACCCGCGGCAGCCGCGCCGACACGCGCCGGTAGCGGGCGAGGATCTGCGGAGGCAGCGTCTCCTCCATCTCGGCGATCTTGGCGTCGAGCTTCTGGACGGCGTCGTCCACGCTCAGCCCGAACACCTGCTCCTGGACCTCGCGCTCGCCGGCTCCGGCGATGTCGCGGCGCTGGGTCTTCAGGTCCTGGATCTCCAGCAGAATCTCGAGGTTCTGGTTCATCATCTCAGACGCCCTTTTCCTCCAGCAGGGCCAGGAAGTCCTTCGGCCCGTCCAACCCCCCCAGCCGTTCGGTCACGTCGGCCTCCTTGGCGAACTGGGCGATGCGCCCCAGCACCGGCAGGTACTGGTTGCTCACCTCCAGCGGCGGGGCCACGATCAGGAAGAAGTAGCTCACCGGCTGGTCGTCGATGGCCTTGTAGTCCACGCCGCCCTTCTTGCGCCCGAAGGCCAGGCGCAGGCGGTTCACCACCAGCGAGCGGCAGTGCGGGATGGCGATTCCCTTGCCGATGCCGGTGGAGCCCAGGTTCTCGCGGCGCTTCAGCATCTTGAACAGGATGCCCTGGGACTTGTCGTCCACCCCGAGCAGCCCGATGAGCTCCTTCAGGATCTCGTCCTTGCTCTCGCCCTTCAGGTCGAGCTGGATCGCGTCCTCGCCCAGAAACTCACGAAGTTCCATGTCTTCAATCAGGGTTCGGATCTATGTAGAAAACCGCGTCCGGCATGTTCCGGATACGGAAACGCGCCAATGTAAGCCACGGCTCGTGCACTGTCAAAACAAGCAGGGAACAGGGGATAGGGGACAGGGGACAGGGAACGGCGGCCCTGCACGCTTTTCTCCCCGTTCCGGTGAATCGTGGCCGATCCGCCTCGCCGCGATTATCCTGAGGACACGCACGTCTTCCGGCTCGCTGGATGAAAATCCCCTCCCACTTTCCGGATCTTCCATGCGCCGATTCATCACCCTCGCTCTCTGCATCCTCGCCGCGCCTACCCTCGCCCGCGCGCAGGCGGTCGGCATCTCCCCCGGCACCGCCACGTACGCCGGCCGCTACGAATACCAGGGGCAGACGCAGGACGGCGGTACCCGCCGGGTCAGCGTGTCGGACACGACGATCGACGGCGCGCACGTGTGGATCGTGGTGAACCGGCTGAAGGTGGGCGATGACGCGATGCTGGACTCCGTGGGGATGCGGGCGGGGGACCTGCGCCCCGTCTTCCGCCGCACGGCCGGGGATGGATCGCGCCTGAGCCTGGCCATGCGCGACGGCGTGGTGGAAGGCCAGCTCGAGACCGACGAAGGCACGGTGCGGGTGTCGCTGCGCCCCGGCGAGCGCAGCTTCCTGAACTACTACGCGCTGTGGGCCGCGCTGCGGGAGTGGCCGCTGGCCGCGGGGTGGCGCGGCACCGCCAGCGCGCTGGAGCTGAACGGCCGCTCGGAGTTCACGCCGCTGGAGCTGGCGGTGGAAGGCGAAGAGCGGATCCACACGCCGGCGGGCGACTTCGACTGCTGGATCGTGCACGTGACCGGCGCAGGGGGCATCGACGAGCGCTACTGGGTCAGCAAGCCGGACCACGTGGTGGTGCGCACCCGCGAGCCGGTGGGCCCTCCGGGCGGCATGCTGCAGCTGGACCTCACCGCGCTCACGCACGCGCCGTGAGGAGAGCGGTGGCCGGGGTGATCGGGGTCGGCGCGGCTCGCGGCGTTCGGCGGCGGGTGGGACTAGCGCGGGTTGAAGCGCGGCGCCGATTCGGGTAGCTTTCCGGGATGCAACAGAACGCATTCGACATGCTCCGGAGCGGCCGCGTGCCGCTGTACCTGGCGCCGCAGGCCGGCGTCAGCGAGAGTCCCTTCCGCCGCCTCTGCCGCTCGTTCGGCGCGGACGTGGTGGTCAGCGAGTTCGTGAGCGCCGAGGGGATCCGCCGCCACGACCGCCGCACGCACTCGTACCTGCGCTTCCACGACGACGAGCGCCCCATCGGCATCCAGATCTTCGGCGCCGACGCGCAGGCGATGGCCGAGGCCGCCGCGCTGGTGGAGGAGGTGTACGCGCCCGACTACCTGGACATCAACTTCGGCTGCCCGGTGAAGAAGGTGGCGCTGCGCAACGGCGGCAGCGGGTGCCTGAGGGACCTGGACATGGTGGAGCGCATCATTCGCGCGGTGAAGGGCGCCATCGCCATCCCCACCACGGTGAAGATCAGGAGCGGCTGGAGCGAGGAGATGCGCGACCCCGTGTCCATCGCGCTCCGCTGCCAGGACGCGGGGGCCGAGGTGCTGACGCTGCACGCCCGCACCCGCACGCAGATGTACAGCGGCCACGCCAACTGGGACGAGATCGCCGCCGTGGTCGAGGCGCTCGACATCCCCGTCATCGGCAACGGCGACGTGTGGACCGGCGTGGACGCCAAGCGGATGCACGACCACACCGGGTGCGCGGGGATCATGATCGCCCGCGGCAGCCACGGGCAGCCGTGGATCTTCGGGCAGGCGCGCGCGGCGCTCGACGGCACCCCCATCCCCGACGACCCGGACGTGACGGAGCGCTTCCGCATCATCATCCACCACGCCCGCCTGGCCATCGCCTGGGAAAAGGATGAGGAGAAGGCGATGATCGAGTTCCGCAAGCACCTGGGGTGGTATACCAAGGGGCTCCCGAACGGGCGCATCCTCCGCCAGGAGCTGTTCGAGGTGACGTCGCTGCAGGAGGCGGAGGAGAAGCTGGAGCGGTATCTCGAAGAGTACGAAGGGGCGGCGGTTTGACCCCCGAGCGGCTGCGGGCGCTGCTGGCCGAGGTGGCCGCCGGCGCGCTGACGGTGGACGACGCGGAGCGGCGCCTGGCCTGGGAGCCGTTCGAGGACCTGGATTTCGCCTCGGTGGACCACCACCGGGCGCTGCGGCAGGGCTTTCCCGAGGTCGTGTTCGGGCAGGGGAAGACCCCCGAGCAGATCGCCGGCATCGCCGCGCGCATCGCCCCGCGCGGGGACGGGTTCCTGGCCACGCGGCTGGCCGACGATGCGGCGGAGATGCTGGCCGCGAAGATCCCCGCCATCGAGCTGAATCCCCTCGGCCGGACGGCGTATCTCCCCCCCGCCGAGCCGGTCGCCCGGAAGACGCGCGGCAGCGTGCTCATCGTCACGGCGGGGACGAGCGACCTTCCCGTGGCCGAGGAGGCGGCGGTGACGGCGGCGGCGTTCGGCAACCCGGTGGAGCGGCTGACCGACGTGGGCGTGGCGGGGATCCACCGCCTCCTCGCCCGCACCGACCGGCTGCGCTCCGCCTCGGTGGTCATCGTGGTCGCGGGGATGGAGGGGGCGCTCCCGTCCGTCGTCGGCGGGCTCGTCGCCGTCCCGGTGATCGCCGTGCCGACCAGCGTGGGGTACGGCGCGTCGTTCGGGGGGATCGCGGCGCTGCTGGGGATGCTGAACTCCTGCGCGTCCGGCGTCACCGTGGTCAACATCGACAACGGCTTCGGCGCGGCGGCCGCCGCCTCGCGCATCAACCTTCTGCCCGCTTCCTGACATTCCCTCCAGCGGACGCAGCCCCGCCCCGCCCCAGCTGATCGCCGCGGGCGCCGCGTACCTCGCGGTGCTGGCGGCGCTCGGCCGTCTCCCCGTCTGGGCGCTGCTGGCCGCGGGCGCGCTCCTGGTCCTCCTCGCCGCCTGGGTGCAGCGCGCGGGCGCGGGGCGGACGCAGCTGGCGCTGGCCGCATGGCCGCCGCTGCACGTCCTCCTCTTCGCGACCGGATCGGCGGATTCGCCGCTGATCGCGCTGGCCGCGGCGTGGCTGGTCGCCCTGGGCCGCTCGTCCACCCGCGCGCTGGCGGGGGGATGGATCGCCGCGGCGCTCCTCGTCCCCGCGGCGCAGTGGCTGCACCGCGCGCCGCCGTCCGTCATCTCCATCACCCGATACGAATTGCTCCTTGCCGTCGCCGCGGGGCTGTCGATGCTGCGCCGCGCCCGTCCCTCCGCATCCGCGTCGCCATCGACCGACGAGCCGCGGGAGGGGGGGAAGAAGGAGGAGACGGGGGATGCGGACGCGGACCTGAGGGCGGCGCTGGAGATCGTCCGCCGCGCGACGGACGCGCACGAGGCCACGCTCTGGCGCGCGGACGGCGAGTGGCGCTCGGCGTCGCTGGTGGCGCGCGCGGCCGCGCCGGGGGTGCCGCTGCCGGACGCCGTCGTCGGGCTGGAGGGCTCGCCGTACAAGTGGGCGGTGGAGGAGCAGCTTCCGCAGCACGTGCGCCGCGGCAAGCGCGACCTTCCCGCGCCGTGGGCGGAGGAGATGCTGGTCGTTCCCGTCGACCTTCCCGAGGGGGTGCTGGCGCTGGCGTATCCCGGGCTCGTTCCCCCCGGCGCGGACGCGGCGGCGCTGGACGCGGCCCGGCACCTGACCACCGTGCACGCGCTGCTGAAGTCGCGCGGCGAGCACGCCCGCGACGACGCCCGCGTGCAGGCGATCGCCGAGGCCGCTCGCGCGCTCCCGGGCGAGATCGAGGTGGACGCCTTCGCGCGCCGCCTGGCCGCCATCGTCCGCCAGGGAACGGGCGCCGCGGGCGTCGCGGTCGCCGTCGCGGGCGACGAGGCGGGGCGGGGAAGGGTGCTGGTGGTGGACGACACCGGCCCCGCGCCGCAGATCTCCGACGGCTTCGCGGAGGGCGATTCGCGGCTGGCGATGGCGATGAAGCACGCGGTGGACCTGCGCTACGACGATCTGCGCCGCGAGCGCGAGAAGCTGCCGCTGCTGACCGCGGGCGAGCAGTGGCGGATGGCGCCGCGCTCCGCCGCCGTGTTCCCGCTCGTCGCCGACGGGCGCGCGCTGGGCGCCGTGGCGGCGTGGCACCCGGAGCCGGGGAAGTTCGGGGAGAAGGAGACGGAGCTGCTACGCCTGCTCTGCTCCATCGCGCCGATGCCGCTGCGCAGCGCGCGCCAGTACGAGGCGCTGGACCTGCGCGCGCACACCGACGCGCTGACCGCGCTCCCCAACCGCGCCGCGTTCGAGGAGCGGCTGGCCACGCTCACGCACGTGTTCGACCGCTACGCGCGCCCGTTCGCGGTGCTGGTGCTGGACGTGGACTTCTTCAAGAAGTTCAACGACACGCACGGCCACGAGGCGGGCGACCGCGTGCTGCAGCACGTGGCCGCCGTCGTCCGCCAGACCGTGCGCGACGTGGACACCCCCGCGCGCCTGGGCGGCGAGGAGTTCGTGGTGTTGATGCCGGAGACGGGCCTCCGCGCCAGCCAGGAGGCGGGCGAGCGCCTGCGCCGCAGCATCGAGGCGCGCACGGTGAGCTGGAACGGGCGCCCGCTCTCCGTCACCGTTTCCATCGGCGCCGCGTCATGCCCCGACTGCACCACCACCGCCAGCGAGGTGCTGAAGCTGGCCGACGAGGCGCTCTACCGCGCCAAGGCCGCCGGCCGGAACCGCGTCGCCAGCGCGCCCAGGGCGGCGAAGGTGTAGGGAAGAAAGAAAAAAGAAGTCCTAAGTCCCAAGTCCTGAGTCCCAAGTGAACTGCGAGCGTGTGCCACCTGGGACTCAGCACTCAGCACTCAGCACTCAGCACTTGGGACTCAGGACTCAGGACTCAGGACTATCCCCGTAAGTCGTTGCCAGATCGATAGATTGACACGCTCGCCCACAGGGGTTAGATTGGGAGCGTTGATTGAAAACACAGGGTCATGGGGATGACAGGTTTCGACGCGTACGGTGAAGCCGTGGCTGCGTGCCGAGGAGCTCGGGGCACTCGTTAAATCTCCGGGAAAATTGTACCTGCGAACGATAACTTCGCCCTGGCTGCGTAAGTAGACGCCCCTCACGGGGCTCCTTACCTCCCATCCGTCGGTCAGCCCCGCCTGAGGCGGGCCGCCGGGTGTCGATAAATTCTGGCTGGCCTGCGTTTGGCGCCGTGACGGCGCAGGCGAGATTTTCACGGCTGGTTCGCAAGGGGCCTTCAGCCGGCCGATGAGCGAGCGAGGAGAACAGAACGGTTGAATACGCACGTAGACGCTGCGGGGGATCGGTAGGCGGACCCGGGTTCGAATCCCGGCATCTCCACTCATGACGAAAGCCGGGCTCAGCTTCATTGCTGGGCCCGGCTTTCGTCGTTTCTGTCTTCCCGCATCTCCACGCGAACTCAGCCGCAGTAAACAACCCTCTTTCGCTCGCCGCTTCCACGGATTAAGTTCGCTCCGAGACATAACTAGACACGTTGGACAAATTGGAATTATTGGAATTACTGGTCAGGCGGCCGGCGCGGAAGGGTGGGCCTTGTGCTGGTACGTCTTTTGACGTACATTGAAATCCGGGAGGCGGAATGGGGTTTCGGGACGTGCGGAGCCTGCTGATCGACGCCCTGGAATCCGGGCGCTTTCAGCACGAATACCGGGCCGACATGGAAAGCAAGAACCTGCTCGCCATTGGCGAGGTCACGCCCGAGTTCGTGGTGTCGCTGCTGCGGCGGTGCCCGGGGCAGGCGTACCGGTGCAGCCCGTACCACTTCGACCATCGCATCCAGTGCCACCAGTTCACCCCCAGCCTGAACGGCGAGCGGTGGTACCTGAAGGCCTGCTTCCTTTCCGCCGACGCCGTGTTCATCAGCGTGCACCAGTAGGAGGGCTCCATGCATCTGTACCGTGAGGGCGACGCGTCCGAGGCCATCTGCCACGCCTGCCAGCGGCGCGTGGCCACGCGCTTCGCCGTGCGCACGGTCACGCTCCCCGAAACGGGCATCGAGGTGCCCGACGTGCTGGCCGCGGTGTGCGACGAGTGTGGCCAGGTGGCCGCCATCCCGGCGCAGTCCGCGCCCAAGCTGAAGGAGGCGCGGGAGCGGCGGAAGGCGGAGGAGCTGGAGGCGCGCATCCCCTCGCACCTGGACGACGTGGTGCACCTGCTGTCGGACCACTTCGCGGCCGCGGTGGCCAGCTTCCGCCCCTCGCTGCTGCGCTTCTACCTGCGCGAGGTGGCCAGCGACCCGGAGCTGGCCGCGCGGGTGCGGTCGCTCTCGGCCAGCGACCTGGCGCAGGGGCGGGCGCGTGCCCGCGTGTCGCTGCGCGCGCCCGAGGGGCTGCTGCGCGACGTGCGTCAGGCCGCGCGCCTGGCGGGGATCGGCTCCGATGCCGACCTGATCCGCGGCATCCTGCTGGCGGCCAAGGAAGATGTGCTGGAGGGCGGCGCCCCCGAACGCCGCCTCCGTCTCGGTGGCGCCGCGCAGGCCGAGGGCGCGCCGCGGCCAGCGGAACTCGCGGTTCGGTAGGTTTCCAGGAGATGAAGAGAGCCGGCCCGGGATCATCCCCCGGACCGGCTCTTCGCGTTCGGCGACGCGCCTCTCGGCCTCACTCCGGCGGCGGGGCGCGGAAGCCGTTGCGGGCGAGGAGGTCCAGCGCGGCGGCGGCCTTGCGCGAGCGGACGGCGCCGCTGGCGTGCAGGCGGCGGAGCGCGTCCGCACCCGCGGGGCCCATCTCCGCCAGCGTCCAGACGGCGGCGGCGGGCGCGTCGTAGCCGTCGGCGGGGTCCGCGTCTCCCGTCGCGACGGTGATGAGATAGGCGGCGGCCCGGCGGCGATCGGGGGCGAGCGCGAGGAGGCGCAGCGCGGTGCGGCGGAGCGCGGGATCGGTGCTGCGCCGGTGGATGCGCTCCAGCCGCGCGCCCACGCCCGGCGCGGCGGTGCGCGCGAGGGTGATCGTTGCCGCCTGGCGCACCTTGGGGTCGGCCGAGCGCAGCGCCAGCCGTTCCAGCGCCGCCTGGAACGCCGGTTCGCCGGCCGCCGCCCCGGTGGAGGGGGCGGCGTCCGCGGGCTCGTCCAGCGCGGCGGAGCGGCCGGGGGTGGGGTCCTCGGGGCGGCGCGTGGCCGGGGCGGGGAGGGTGATGCTGTACTCTACGCCGTTCTGCTCGTGCACGCGCAGCTCGTAGCCGGCGGAGGTGCGCACGAGGCGGCCAGCATCCTCCTGCGCGGGCGCGCGGGCGGCGAGGAGCGGGATGGAGACGAGAAGAAGCGGGACTGCGCGGCGCACCGGCATCATCATCACCCACCTCCCTTCTGCGCATCGGGACGGTGATCGTCGGCTTCCCCGTAGAACGCGGGGCGGGAGGCGATTCTAACGCGCACCGTCTTCATCGCCGCGCTTGACGGTGGCGCGGGCGCAGCGCGTATTGTGCGCCGGGGATTCGATCTCCATCTCCCGAAACCGGCGGAGGCTCCGATGCGGCGTGCTCCGGTCTCGCTCCTGCTGGTCGCCGGGCTGGCGCTGCTCGTCCATGTGGACTGGCACCTGGCGCGGTCCGGGCACGGGCATCACCGGCTCAGCTTCGACTGGCCGTACCACTGGACGCTGGCCGTACCCGCCTTCGCGCTCGCCGCGTGGGTGGTGTGGCGGCGGTGGCCGGACCGGCTCGCCCCGGCGTCGGCGCTGAACCTGGGGCTGGCGCTGGCGGTGGGGCAGGTGCTGGAGCCGCTGGCCGAGCAGATCCACTACTTCCATCGCTTCGCCCTGGGGATCGAGCCGCCGCGGTGGACGGTGTTCCTGCAGTTCGCGGGGACGGGGCTGCTGGCGTACGCCTGCACGCTGGCGCTCCTCCATCGCCGCGCGCGGCGCGATCCATCGCGGGCGCCGGTGCGTCCGGCCTGAGCATCGGACGATCTCCCGAAAATCGAAGAGGCGCCACGGACCGATCGTCCGCGGCGCCTCGTCTCCATCATCCCCCGCCCGCGGTCACGGCTTCTGCGCCGCCGCTTCGCGCGCGAGGAGCGCCTGCACCTGGGCCTGCAGCCCGGCCACGTCGGCGCGCAGCCCCTCGACCTCGCCGCGCAGCTGCGTGACCTCGTTGGTGCGGTGGTTCAGCTGCCGCTGCAGGTCGGTGGTGCGCGCCTCCAGCGCCTTCACGCCGGCCAGGTTCACCCCGTCGATGTCGCCCAGCCCGATGGTGGTTTCGCCCAGGCCCAGAGCGAAGGCGTGGTAGAAGTCTTCGGCCACCGGGCCCAGGTGCCGTACGCGGGCGGCATCGGGGCCACCGATCATGTTCCAGGTGGTGATGGGGATCCCCCGGATCCGGGCGAGCACGTCCTCGCCGTTCACCGCCACGAAGTTCTCCTTGAGCGTGCGGCTGGACGCGCAGGTCCAGCTGGGGACCGCCACGGTCAGGTCGCATCCCACGTTGCCGCCGGCGCCCGGGGTGTTGCCGTTGGCCGCGGTGCTCACGCGCAGGCGGATGCCACCGTTGTAGCGGATGCGGAACTCGTTGTCGGCCTGGTTGCGCACCGAGTCGGTGGTGGACTCGTCGCCCATGGCCATGGTGCCGGTGTGCGTGTTGTTCGAGGCGCGGTACCCGATGGCCACCGAGTAGTCGTTGTTGGCCGTGGTGCGGTAGCCCAGCGCCACCGAGCCCTGCCCGCCCGCGCGCACCGTGTAGCCGATGGCCGTGCAGGCGAAGCCGGAGCAGACGTTGCTGGCGCCCGAGCTGAAGCCGGCGGTGCCGCTTACGGTCACCCCCGAGCCGAAGCCTACGCCCACGGTGGAGCTGACCGTCACCTGGTCGCCGTAGGCGAAGGCGCCGTAGCCGCTGGCGGTGACCTGATTGCCGCCGGCGAAGGTGAAGTCGTCCATGTTGGCGTCGTCCCAGTTGGTCTGGGCCGTGGGAACGCGCCCCCAGCGCACCGAGCCGCGGCAGGGATCCCACATGAAGCGTGTGCCGGCGCCGGTGGCGGGGAGCTGCGCCGCGCAGCCGGTGGTGTTGCCCACGTCACGCACGAAGCCGTAGGCCACGAAGGCGCCGGAGCTGTCCACGCGGAAGCGGTCGCTGAGCGGCGAGCCGGCGCGGAGCCTGAGCAGCACGGCGGCCTGCCCGTGGGCGGGCGCGGGAGCGCCGGCGGCGCACAGGGCCGCGGCGAGCGTCGCGGCGGCGAAGATCGGGGTCCTCATGGGGGCGTGTCTCCGGGAAAGGTTTCGCGCCGCGCGCTACTGCGCGTCGACGTCCATCTCGAACAGGTCCGACGTGATCGTCCCCGAGTCGACCGCTTGGGGCGCCACGCCGTGGTACTGGCCGTCCAGCGCGTATGTCCCGGTGACCAGCACGCTGGGGAAGCGGCCCTGGAACGCCTTGTTCGCCCCCGACAGGAGCACCGAGCCCGCGCCGCTGGCCACGATCCCCGAGGGCGCCGTCTGGCCGGTGCGCACATTGCCGGTGGAGGTCAGGACGAAGCTCGCCACGTTCAGCGTGGCCTGGTCCGCCACCGTCAGGTCGGAGATCGCCACGGCCGAGGTGAGCACGGGGAAGTTGCCGCTGGCCAGCGGGAAGGGAACGGTGACCGAGTCGGCCGCCACCGGCACCAGCCCGTCGGCCCAGTTCGTTCCCACGCTCCAGTCGGCCGAGGTGGCGCCGGTCCACGCGCGCGTCATCCCGGTGACGTCGAACACCATGCTCCCCGAGCGCGTCCCGTCGTTCGCGGTGATGGAGCAGGTGGCGAACTGGACCCCGTCCACCAGTCCCGTCCCGCTCACCGTGGCGCACGCCGCGTTGGTGGTGCCGAAGGTGATGGTGGTGCCGGGGACCACGTTCCCCACCGCCGTCCTCGACACGGCCGTCAGCGGGTGCGTGGCCGTGGGGTGCAGCGGGCCGTAGTGGTAGTCGGGAAGCTCGCCGTCCAGCGTGATGTAGCCGTTGGGGTACTCGACGGGAGCCGAGACGTAGAGGAGGAACGTGAAGGAGGTCACCGTCGGCGGCATCACCAGCGTCCACGTCTTCGCGCCCGAAGTGGCGTTCTGCGCCAGCAGCTGGTTGTACTGGTAGAAGGGCTGCCCCGCCGCGGTGAAGGTGGCGAAGCCGTCGGGGACCACCGCCGCCGTCCCCGTTCCCCCGGTGACCGTGGGGCCCGAGGAGAAGAAGACGCGCACCCCGTTGGGGTCGGTCGTCGTCCCGTCCGTCGTTCCCATCGGCTGCTGGATGAGGTTCTGCACCGTGACGTCGAAGGTGAACTGCCCGGTGCCGCTGTTGTAGGCCACGTTGCTGGAGGTGAGCTTCACCAGCACCCCCTGGTTGCCCACGATGATGTCGCCCTGCGTGCTGCCGGCGGGGAGCGCGGCCGCGCAGGAGACCGCCAGCGTCTGGCGGTTGCCGGTGCACTCGAGCGCCTGGATGGTGATGGGCGTGCCGGGGGTGCCGGGCGGCGTGCCGGTGCCAGGGCCGGGGCCCACGGGGTTGGCCCGGTCGGAGCAGGCCGCGGCGCCGAGCGCCAGCAGCGCGGCGGCCAGGGCGCGGGTCCGGCGGTGGAGGGGCCGGTCAGGAAGCATGGGACGTCCTTGCGAACGGGTTGGCACCGCGCCGGCGGTGGGCGCGGGGTCGGGCACATCGGCCGCGCGCACAGACGGGCGCGCGTGGACATAACGGGAGCCGGACGGGCCTGCGGCTCACGCTCGACGCTTGGTGCTGTGTGCTGGTGCTCCGGGACCCCGGGGAGCAGATCGGCTGCGGGTCCGCTATGGGGCCGGGGGTGATGAGCGGGAGGTGAGGTGGTACTCCCCGGCCGGGTGCACGCCAGGTGCGTGCAGGTGGTGCAGATACAAGGTTGCGCTTTGTCCAACGTTGGCGCAAGGGAACGTTTGGCGTAATTCCTGATCCGCCAATGCGTTGCAGATGCTGCGAACTGCGAGGGGATGGGGAGGGGAGATGCGGGGCCGTCCGTTGCCCCCGTGACCGGTGGCTGGGTCGATCCGTGCGGGGTAAACGATGGAGGCGCCGCGAGCCATGCTCGTGGCGCCATCGTCAAGTCGTCAGCGGGCTCGCCTGATCCGGCTGGTATTCGGACCGGCAGCCCAGTCCAGCCCGGGCCTACGGCGTGATGGTGAAGCCGATGCTCCCGGAGCGCGCGCCGCTCGTCGCCGTGATCGTGCAGGTGCCGGGAGCGACGCCGGTGACGGTTCCCGCGCCGTCGACGGTGGCGCAGCCGGAATCGCTCGTCGCATAGGTCACCGTGGCGCCGGGCACCGTGGCACCCGAGGCGGTCTTCACGACCGTGGCGAGCGCGCGCGTCGTTCCCACCTGAAGCGAGTCGGTGCCCGCCCCGGGAAGGTAGCCGTCCAGCTGCACGTATCCGCTGGGGTACTGAACCGCTGCGTAGACGTAGACGGAAAAGCTGAACGATCCCACCGTCGGCGGCATGTCGAACGTCCACGTACGTGGGGAGGAAACTGCGCTCTGCGCCAGGATCGTGCTGTACTGGTAGTACGGCTGGTTGGACGCGGTGAAGGTTCCGATGCCATCCGCCTCGACGGTGATGGATCCCGAACCGGACGTCACGAACGGTTGCACGTTGAAGAATACGTCGATCCCGTTCGGGTCCGGCGTGATGCCGTCGGTGGTGCCGATCGGCTGCTGGATCAGGTTCTGAACGGTCACGTCGAAGGTGAACTTCTCCACTCCATCGTAATGAACGTTGCTGGACGTCAGCTTCACGGCACCGCCTCCCAGGATGATGTCGCTCAGGGAACCGCTGCTGCCCGGGCGGGCCGGGGCGCAAGTGACGGCGGTCCGGGTGGCGGTGCACTCGAGCAGCTGGAGGGGGACGGCGCCGCCGGGCGAGGCCGGTGCCGGCGCTTTCGCGAGCGGATTGGCGCCGTCGGTGCACGCGGCGCCCAAGAGAGCCACGATCGCGACGGGGATCAGCCTCAGCGAGCGGCGGCGTTCGTTCGTCATCGGCATCGGATCTCCCTTGCGGTGTGAGCTGGGTGGATTCCAGGTGCCGGGACGGAGAGTCATCGTCCGCGCCGGATGTGCCAGAATCCTTTCCGGCATACTATGTCGGTAGATGAGTGCTCTTGCAAGGACTTTCTATCGTGCCGATCCCTCGGTCGGTCCGCGTTCGTGCACTGTCCCGCGGTCTTCACGACTCGCGGCAGCACGGCGGGTGAAGGCCGCGCCGCATTGACGAACCGCCTCGCGCGGCGGCATTCTGCGGCCGGGCTGACGCGGACGACGAGGAGGGGACGAGTGGCGAACGGGCCTGGGCAGGGCGAAGGCGTTCCCGAGTGGGCGCTGAAGTACGACGCGGGCGAGTATCCGGCCTACGCCGTCACCGGCGACGCGGTGGCGCTGGCGCTGGACTGGCCGGTAGGCGAGGCCTCGCTGCGCGCGCTGGTCGTGGTCCGCGGCGGCGACCCTTTCCGCGGCCGCGACGCATGGCCGGGCGGCTTCCTGGAGTGGGACCAGGACCCCACCACCCGCGAGACCGCGCTGCGCGAGCTGCGCGAGGAGACCGGCGTGGAGGAGCCGGGCTACCTGGAGCCGCTGGGGAGCTACACGCAGGACGGCCGCGATCCGCGCCAGTTCGCCGGGCATCCCGATCCCGCCACCGGCGCGTGGGTGCGCACCGGCGCGCGCGTCGCCTCGAACGCGTATCTCATGCTCCTCCCCCAGCCCGCGGAGCTGACGGCGCAGGCGGAGGAGGTGTCCGAGGCGCGCTGGACCGACCTCTACACCTACCTGCCGTGGGAGGACCTGCGCGCCGAAGCCGGGCGCCGCGCCGCGCACGAGGTGCTGGCCGTGCTGGGCGAGTGGGCCGCGCGTCAGGGCGGCGACGCGCGCGAGCGGATCGGCCACGCCTTCGGGTCCGGGCTGCGCGAGTGGAACGAGGAGCGCGTGTCCGAACGCTGGCGCCTTCTCTTCGACGCCGGGCTGGTCGCCGAGGCGCGGCGGGACCGCTGGGGGCGGCCGCTCCCGGGCGCGGGGGAGGGGTTCGGGCGGGAGATGGCCTTCGACCACCGCCGCATCCTGGCCGACGCGCTGGCCCGGCTGCGCGGCAAGATCAAGTACGTCCCCGCCACCCTGAAGGCGCTGGCCGGCGACGACTTCACCCTCGACGAGCTGCAGGCCGCCTGCGAGGCCGTGGCCGGGCGCCCGCTGCACCGCGCCAACTTCCGCCGCACCGTGGCGCAGACCAAGGGCGACCGGCAGACGCGCGCGCCCCGGATCGTCGCGGGAACGGGAAAGCGCCGCACGCGCGCCGCCGGCGAGCCGGGGGTGGCGCCGGAGCTCTTCCGCTTCCGCCCGGGGGTGGTGCACGCGCGGCTCGACCCCTCGCTCCGCCTTCCCTTTCTCCCGCTGGAGCCGGGCGACGGAGACGACGCTTGACGCGGCCCGCACCCGGCGCTATCCTGTGCCGATCGAATGATTCTCGTTTTGAGAATAACATGGGAGCCGAAACCGGATGATCGACCAGCCGCCCGCCGACGATGCCACCGCACGCGCCGCCCATCTCCACGACGGGCTGCGCCGCTTTCCCCCCGAGCTCTTCCAGTTCGACGCGCGGATCCGCACCGGCTGGCTCTCCGACCGTTATTTCGTGCGCACCGCCAGCACCCTGCGCCACGCCGGCCGCGACCCGGTGGTGACGATGCAGGTCTTCGCCAAGCAGGCCGGCGTGCTGGCGGGCGTGTACGAGGCGGTGCGCCTCTTCCAGACGCAGCTGGCGGAAGGATACGACCCGGCCGATCTCCGCATCCGCACGCTGCTGGAGGGCGACGCGGTGAACGCCGCCGGCTCCGACGCGTGGGAGCCGGTGATGCACATCACCGGCTGCTACCGCGGCTTCGCGCACCTGGAGACGCCGGTGCTGGGCGTGCTGGCGCGGCGCTCGCTCATCGCCAGCAACACGCGCATCGTGGTCGACGCCGCGGCGGGGAAGCCGGTCATCTTCATGGCGCCGCGCCACGACGACTGGCGGGTGCAGACGCCCGACGGCTACGCGGCGCAGATCGGCGGCGTGCAGAGCGTGTCCAGCGACGCGGCCGGCGCCTGGTGGGGCGCGCGCGGGGTGGGGACCATGCCGCACGCCATGATCGCGGCCTTCGGCGGCGACACCGTGGCGGCCACCCTCGCCTTCGCGCGCTACCTGCGCGGCGAGGAGCCGGGCGTGCAGCTGATGAGCCTGGTGGACTACGAGAACGACTCCGTGCGCACCGCGCTCGAGGTCGCGCGGGCGATCCGGGCCGAGTTCGGCGACGGCGTGCTGAGCGCCGTTCGCGTGGACACCAGCGAGCGATTGATCGACGCGTCGCTGATCGGCGACCCCGAGGTGTGGGGGCGCGCCCGGCTCACCGGCGTGAACTCCTACCTCGTGCGGAAGATGCGCGCGGCGCTGGACGCGGAGGGCTTCCACTACGTCGGCATCGTCGCCAGCGGCGGGTTCACGCCGTCCAAGATCAGGCGCTTCGAGGGCGAGGGCGTTCCCGTCGTGGCCTACGGCGTGGGCAGCAGCCTGCTGGGCCACAGCGACCCGGCCAGCGGGCTGCTGAACGACTTCGACTTCACCGCCGACCTTGTGCGGGTGGACGACCGGCCGGAAGGAAAGATCGGCCGCACCTTCCGCGAGAACCCGCGGCTGGTGCCGGTGGATTGGGCGCAGTTGATTTAAGTGCGAAAGTGCGAAAGTGCGTGAGTGCGAAAGTGCGGGAGCGGGGGATTACGGAAGAGAGGGCATGATGACCGATAGAATCGCGCGGATCGGGTGGGTGGTGGACGCGCAGAATGATTTCCTGCTGCCGCCGGCGGAGAGCGGGCGCCTGTACGTCCACGACCTGTTCGACGACGGGAAGGACGTTGGGGCCTCGCAGATCATGCCCGCGCTGCAGCAGGCCGTGGAGTGGATGCGCGCCAACTGCGACGCCATCGTCTACACCGGAGACTGGCACTCGTACGAGGACGAGGAGATCGACACCGAATCTCCCGACGCGACCAGGGGGACGTATCCGCCGCACTGCATGGGGCTTTCGCCCGACGCGGCGGAGCGCGCGGGGGCCGAGATCCACGAATCCATCCGCCCCGAGGACATGCTGGTGCTGGAGCGCGGCGCCAGCGCCGACGTGGCCCGCAACGTGGCCCGCCGCGCGGTGGGCGAGGGACGCCCGGTGTTCATCCACAAGAACCGCTTCGACGTCTTCACCGGCAACCCGGCCACGGACGCGTTCCTGCGCGAGCTGGGCTACCGCCTGGGCGCGCCGCTGGAGATCTACGTGGCCGGCGTGGCCCGCGACGTGTGCGTGAAGAACGCGGTGGAGGGGATGCTGGAGCCGCGCGGCTACCCCGTCACCGTCATCACCGACGCCACCTGGGGGCTGGGGCTGGAGCCGGAGGCCGAGAGCCTCGCGCGATGGGCGGGGCAGGGCGCCGCGCTGATCACCACCCGCGGCCTGGAGCTCCGCGCCCGCAAGGGAAGCTGAGCAGCAGCATCCAGACTGCGCGGCGATTCAGGTCCGGGCCTCGCATCCCACGATCGCCGCCGAACGCGCCGGCATCCGGGCGGCTCAGTCGAAGTTACCCCCTCCCGTTATCGGGCCCCGTTTTCGGGAGGGGGTACGCGGTCCCAGCCGCGGGGGGAGGGTTCCCCCGCGATCGCGATCCACCGCGCGCCCCCACCGCCGCGCCGCCGTCCTCCTCCACCGCCGCATCCGGGATCCGGCGATGCGCATCTTCCCGACTTCCGACGAGCCGCACCACGTCTTCCGCGGCGCGCTGGTGGGGAGCGTGGTGGCCCTCGGCGTGTTCGAGCTGCTGCTGCGCGTGGTGGGGCTGCGGCAGGACGTGACCGCCATCATCCTGGGCGTGGCGATGATCCCCGCGCTGGTGGTGGGCTTCATCCGGCAGGTGGGCGCGCTGCTGAGCGACCCGGACCGGCTGCCGCACACCATCGGCTACGCCTTCGGGACCATCGCCCTCACCATCCTCTTCTTCGCCTTTCTCTACCGCGAGCTGGGGATCGTCCGCCCCAGTGACCCGGCGGCGGGCGAGGTGACCAGCTTCTTCACCTGCCTGTACTTCAGCGCCAGCACCATCACCACCGCCGGGCTGGGCGACTTCGTGCCGATGCCCGAGGCGCGCATCATGGCGGCGCTGGAGATGGTGATCGGGTACGTGGCGTTCGGCATCGTGACCGCCGCCAGCTTCTTCCTCATCTCGCACCGGAGCCGCAAGCCGTGAGCACGAACACGCACCTCCCGCTGCGCTTTCCGCACCCGTTCCGCCACGACCATCCGCCGGTGGTGAACGTCGAGGAGGTGATGGCGGAGCGGATGACCGTCGGCGAGCGCACCGCCGACCGCGTCGCGGCGATGATGGGCTCGTGGAAGTTCATCATCATCCAGTCCTCCATCCTGGCCGTCTGGTTCATGCTGAACAGCGTGGCCATGATCCGGCACTGGGACCCGTATCCCTTCATCCTCATGAACCTGGTGCTTTCCACGCAGGCGGCGTACGCGGCGCCCATCATCATGATGAGCCAGAACCGGCAGGCCGTGCGCGACCGGCTGGAGGCGCGCAACGACTTCGAGGTGAACCGCAAGGCGGAGATCGAGATCGCCGCCGTGCTGGAGCACCTGGCGGCGCAGGACCGCGCGCTGGAGCAGGTGCACGCGCTGCTGGCCAGGCTCTGCGCCACGCACGACATCGTCGCCGAGCCGCACCTGAACTTCGACGCGCCCGACGGCGCCCCGGCGGACCCGAAGACCTGAAAAGAAGGCCTCATGCGGAGACGCGGAGTCGCGGAGGCGATGGGGATGCACCTCCGCGTCTCCGCGTCTCCGCGCGAGATCCCGCGATGCCGGGCCATGCGATGGAAGTGGATGCGGACGATGGACTTGCGTCGACTCATCCGAAGCACATCACCCCAACTTGCACCCGTCATGGACGAATCGCTCAAAGACCGCGTCGAGGTCGTTCAGGGTGACATCACCAGGCTGCGCGTGGACGGCATCGTGAACGCGGCCAACACCTCGCTGCTGGGCGGCGGCGGCGTGGACGGCGCCATCCACCGCGCGGCCGGGCGCAGGCTGGTGGAGGAGTGCCGGATGCTGCACGGATGCCGCACCGGCCAGGCCAAGATCACCGCCGGCTACGACCTTCCCGCGCGGTGGGTGATCCATACCGTGGGCCCCGTATGGCAGGGGGGCGAAAAAGGCGAGGACGAGATGCTGGCCACGGCGTGGCGGAACTCGCTCAAGATCGCCGCCGACAAGGAGATGGAGACGGTGGCGTTTCCCTCCATCAGCACCGGCGCGTACCGCTTTCCGCTGGAGCGCGCGGCCCGCATTGCGGTGCGCGAGGTGCACCGGTTTCTGAGCGAGAACCCGTACCCGCGCAAGGTGATCTTCTGCGCCTTCGAAGAGGAAGCATACCGAGAATACTTGACGGCGGTGCAAATGGAGTTTTAAATGATGCGCAACCGGATTCATTGCAGTTCATGACCCGACCCCACGACATTCCGGCCGCGCGGGCGCAGGACGCGCGCCCCGCCTTGCCACTGCCGACCCCGGAGCGCACATGGAAGACCTGCAGGAAGTCAAAGCGGTGCTGGACGAGATCAACAACGCCATCTCGAGCTACGATCCCGTCCTGAAGGAGCGCGCGCGAGACATCCTCCTGGAGCGTGCCTTCGGTGGCCGCGTGGCCCGGGGCGGCGCGGCCCCGCGCGCGCAGGCCGAGCCTGCGGGCGACGCCGGCGCCGCGGGCGAGGAGCAGCCGCGGCGCCGCGGCCGGCCGCGCGGGAGCACCAACGCGCGCCGCAACGGGGCGGGGGGCGTCTCTTCCGCCATCGAGCGGTGGAAGCCCGAGACCATGGCCGAGCGCGCGCTGCTGGGCGCCTGGGTGCTGGCCCGCGGCCGCGCCGACCGCACCGTCACCAGCCAGGCCATCAACGCCGAGCTGAAGCGCAACGGGCTGCCGGTGCCCAACATCACCCGCGCCATCGAGAGCAACCTGCGCTCGCGCCCGCCGCTCATGGTGCAGAAGAAGAAGATGGGCACCACCCGGCAGGCCCGGAAGCAGTACGCGCTGACGCAGGAGGGGGTGGACCTGGTGGAAGGAAAGCTCAGCGGCAGCTGATCCCGATCTCCCCGATCGACCAGCAGCGGCGCGCCCCTCCACCCCGGACGGGCGCGCCGCCCGGCTTTGCGCAAACCTTCTGCATCACCTTGCGCCGGGCCGGATGGAACGTTTCTTTCCTGCCGTTAAATCAGACCCGCACACCCGCGCAAAGGCTCCTTGAGCGACGCCGCCGCTTCCGCACGCTCCGCGACCCCCGCCGTCCTCCGCCCCGACGCGGGGCTGATGGCGCTGTTCGTGGCGCTCCTGCTGATCCTGGCCACGCTGCTGGGGCTGGCCAACGCGGGGTTCCGCAAGGTGGCGGCGGCCAACCGCTGGAGCATCCACACCTGGCAGGTGATCACCGAGGCCGAGGGGCTGGGCGCCGCGCAGGCCGAGATGGAGACCACCTACCGCGGCTTCGGCATCTCCGGCGACCCGCAGTTCCTGGCCGGGTGGAGCGAGGGCGCCCGCGACTGGGACGGGCACCTGGCCGCGCTGCGCCGGCTGACCGCCGACAACCCCCGCCAGCAGGCGCGCCTCCGCCGCATCACGGCGCTGCAGGCGCGCTTCCGCGCGGGGCAGGCCGGGCCCATGTCCGCCCGCGAGGGCGACAGCGCGGCCATGCGCGCGGCGCGGGCCACCGCGGGCGATGTGCGCGCGCTCACCGCCCGCCGCGCCGTGGCCGACTCCATCCGCCAGACGCTGGCCGAGGTGCGCGGCGAGGAGTTCTCCCTGCTGGGCCGCCGCGCGCAGGAGGCGCGGGCGCTGGAGCGGCGCACCGCCTTCCTGGTGCTGAGCGGAGGGATCCTCGCGGTCCTCCTGGCCGTCGGCGCCGGCGTGCTGGTCGTGCGCCGGACGGCGCGATTGCGCGAGGCCAACCGTCTCCTCACCGCCGAGGCGGCCGAGCGCATCCTGGCGCGGCAGGCGGCCGAGCGGCTGGCGCGGCAGAACGAGCTGATCCTGAACGCCGCGGCCGAGGGGATCTACGGGCTGGACGCGCACGGCTACACCACCTTCGCCAACCCCGCGGCGGCGGCCATGCTGGGGTACGCCCCCGACGACCTTCCCGGGCGGCCGTACGAGGCCACGCTGCTGTCGTCCGACGGCGGGCACGACCCCATCCGCGCCGCCCTCCTCTCCGGCGAGACGAAGACCGCGAAGGACGCCACCTTCCGCCGCGCCGACGGCCGTCGCTTCCCGGTGGAGTTCACCTGCACGCCCATCGTGGAGGAGGAGCGCATCGCCGGCGTGGTGGTCACCTTCCGCGACGTGACCGAGCGCCGCGAGGTGGACCGCATGAAGGACGAGTTCATCTCCGTGGTCAGCCACGAGCTGCGCACGCCGCTCACCGCCATCCGCGGCTCGCTGGGGCTGCTGGCCTCGGGGAAGGCGGGCGAGGTGCCGCAGCGCGGGCAGCGGATGCTGGAGATCGCCGTCCAGAACACCGACCGCCTCATCCGCCTCATCAACGACATCCTGGACATCGAGCGGATCGAGTCCGGGAAGGTGGCCATGGAGCCGCGGCCGGTGAACGCGGCCGAGCTGGCGCAGAACGCCGCCGAGGTGATGATGCCCATGGCCGAGCGCGCCGGCGTGGGCGTCTACGTGTGGGCCGAGCCGGTGGCCCTGGTGGCCGACCCCGACCGCCTCCTGCAGGTGCTCACCAACCTCATCTCCAACGCGGTGAAGTTCTCCAACCCCGGGGGCACGGTGGAGCTGACGGTGGAGCCGGAGGGCGAGGACGCGATGTTCCGCGTGACCGACCACGGGCGCGGCATTCCCGCCGACCGGCTGGAAAGCATCTTCGAGCGCTTCCAGCAGGTGGACTCGTCGGATTCGCGGCAGAAGGGCGGAACGGGGCTGGGGCTGGCCATCTGCCGCACCATCGTGGGGCAGCACGGGGGGCGGATCTGGGCCGAGAGCGTGCTGGGCGAGGGAAGCACGCTGGCCTTCACCCTCCCGCTCCCCGCGCGCGAGCCGGCCGAGGTCGAGGCGGCGCCGCGCCCGGGCGACCCCGACCCCGTGGTTCCCGAGCCGGCGGACGGGCGCAAGCACGTCCTGGTGGTGGAGGACGACGCCGACCTGGCGGGCGTGCTGGCCGAGACCTTCCAGCGGCAGGGCGTGGCGGCCGAGGTGGCGGGAACGGGGGAGAGCGCGTGGGGCGCCGCGCGCCGCCGCACGCCGGACGCCGTGGTGCTCGACATCGCCATCCCCGAGGGCGACGGCTACTGGCTGGCCGAACGCTTCCGCGAGCACGAGGGGCTGCGCGACGTGCCGATCGTGGCGTATACCGCGCTGGACCTGGACGAGCCCGGCCGCGAGCGCCTGCGCCGCGCCGGGGTGGAGGTGCTGATCAAGAGCCGCATCGAGCCGGTGGAGCTGGAGCGGCGCGTCCTGGCGCTGCTCACGCAGGCGGAGGCGCGGGCGGGCGGGGGGCAGGGCGGGGGCGGCGAATCGTGACGCTCCTTGTCCCGGCGCGGGGATTGCCGTTGGATGGGTGCCCAGACTCGCGCGACGGCGCAACGGAATCGGGGGAAGGCCGGCCCGCGGGGGGTGACTCGCCGCGCCCGCCGCGCGTCTTCTCCCGGATCCGCGCGGCGGATGCATCCGGCGGCGGCGCGCGCGACGTAATCATGTTTCCGGCCGGCCGCGCGAGGGACGGCCGGATGGGATGATGGAGACACAATGAGCCGACGCATCCTGATCGTGGACGACGAGGACGACATCCGCGAGGTCGCGCAGATGTCGCTGGAGATGGTGGCCGGCTGGGAGGTGATCCCCGCCTCCAGCGGCGAGGAGGGGATCCGGCTGGCGGCCGAGCACCGGCCCGACGCCATTCTCCTGGACGTGATGATGCCGGGGATGGACGGCCCCGCCACGGCCCAGCGCCTGGGCGAGGACGCGGCCACCTCGGCCATTCCCATCATCCTGCTGACCGCCAAGGTGCAGGCCGCCGACCGCCGCCGCTTCGAGGGGCTGGGGGTGGCCGGGGTGCTGGCCAAGCCGTTCGACCCCATGGACCTGGCGCGCCAGGTGTCGGCCTCGCTGGGGTGGCCGGAGTGAGCGGAAGTCCGCCCGCGCGGGTGCTGGTGGCCGGCTTCGGCGACGCCGTGGCCGGCTTCCTGGCGCGCCAGCTGCGCGGCGTGACGGTGGAAACGGCGCCCGACGCCGCCGCCGCGCGCGCCGAGCTGGCCCGCGGCGGGTGGGCGCTCCTGCTGGTCGACGACGCCATCCCCGGCGGCCCCGCGCGCGACCTGCTGCGCGGCACCGAACCCCATCCCCCCACCTTCCTCTGCCTGGAGCGCGGCACCCGCGCCTCGCTCACCCGCGCCGACCTGGACGCGCTCGGCGTGGCGCGCATCTTCTTCCACCCGCTGGACCGCCAGGCGCTGGTGCGCGAGGCCGGCGCCGTGCTGGGCACCGGCGGGCCGTCGCCCGACGACCCGCGCGACGTGGCCGCCGCCGCCGGAGAGGCGAAGCGCGGCGCGCTGGCCGACGCGGTGCGGCAGGCGTGGGAGCGCTTCCGCGGCGCGGTGATGGAACGGGTGGACGCCGTCGAGTCGGCCGCGGTGGCCGTGCTGGAGGGGGGGCTGGACGAGGAGAGCCGCCGCCACGCCGAGCGCGAGGCGCACAAGCTGGCGGGCTCCGTGGGCACCTTCGGCTTCGCGCAGGGGTCGCGGCTGGCGCGCGAGATCGAGCTCCTGCTGCAGGGCGCGGCGCCGCTGGGGCAGGCCGAGGCGCTGAAGCTCACCGACCTGGTCGTCGCGCTCCGCCGCGAGCTGGCGCGGCCGCCCACGCCCGCCGCCGACCCCTCCGCGTCGCGCGAGCGTGTCGCGGCGCCGCCGCAGGCCGGGCCGGCGACGGGCGCGCGGCTCCCGCTGCTGCTGATCGTGGATGACGACGCCGAGCTGGCCGACCGCATCGCCATGGAGGCGGGCGGGCGGGGGTTCCGCACGCGCGTGGCCCCCGGCGTGGCCGAGGCGCGCGCCGCGGTGGCCGAGGAGCGCCCCGCCGCCGTCCTCCTGGACCTTTCCTTCGAGCGGGGGGAGAGCGGGCTCTCGCTCCTTTCCGAGCTGGCGTCGCGCACCCCGCGCGTCCCCGTCCTGGTCCTCACCGCGCGGGGCTCGTTCACCGACCGCGTGGACGTGGCGCGGATGGGGGGGATGGGGTTCCTGCAGAAGCCGGTGCCCCCCGCCGCCGCGGTCGACGCGGTGCAGGGGGTGCTGCACCGCGGCCGCGACCGCCACGCCTGCGTGCTGGTGGTGGACGACGACCCGCTGGTGCTGGCCAGCGTGGGCTCGCTGCTCGAGGCGGGCGGGGTGAAGGTGCACACGCTGGACGACCCGCTCCGCTTCTGGGAGGCGCTGGAGGAGTTCTGCCCCGACGTGGTGATCCTCGACATCGACATGCCGCGGGTGAACGGGATCGAGCTCTGCCGCGTGCTGCGCAACGACACCCGCTGGGGCGCCACCCCGGTGGTCTTCCTCACCGCGCGCGCCGGCCCGGAAACGGTGCAGCAGGTGTTCAGCGCGGGCGCCGACGACTTCGTGGCCAAGCCCATCGTGGGCCCCGAGCTGGTCACCCGCATCACCAACCGCCTGGAGCGCGTGCAGCTGCACCGGGCGCTGGCGGATACCGATCCGCTCACCGGCGTGGCGAACCGGCGGCGGTCGGAGGAGCTGATGGGGCAGCTGCTGAACCTGGCCGTGCGCCACCAGCAGCCCTTCTCGCTGGCGCTGCTGGACCTTGACCACTTCAAGCAGGTGAACGACCAGCACGGCCACGGCACGGGCGACGAGGTGCTGCGGCGCGTGGCCCGCATGCTGGAGCGCAGCTTCCGCGCGGAAGACGTGGTGGCGCGGTGGGGCGGGGAAGAGTTCCTCGTCGCCATGCACGGGATGGACAAGGACGACGGGGTGCAGCGCCTGGCCGAGGTGCTCGAGGTGCTGCGCGACGAGCCCTTCGAGGTTCCCGGCGCCGAGCCGCTGCGGGTGACGTTCAGCGCCGGCGTGGCCCAGTACCCGATGGACGGCGGCGACCTGCAGGCGCTCTACCGCACGGCCGACGCGACGATGTACCAGGCCAAGGAGGCGGGGCGCGACCGCGTGCTTCCCGCGGGGTGGACGGCCGGGCAGCCCAGCACCGCCGAGCACGTGGACGTGCTGGTGGTGGAGGACGACCACACGCTGGCGCGCCTCCTCCTGCACGCGCTGGAAACGCGCGGCTGGCGCAGCCGCTGGATCGCCGACGGACGCGAGGCCGCGCAGCAGCTCACCGGCAGCCGCCCCAGGCTGCGCGCGCGCGTGGTGCTGCTGGACGTGGACCTGCCGGGGATGGACGGCCACGCGCTGCTGCGCACCCTGGCGCGCGAGCGGGTGCTGGAGCGCACGCGCGTGATCGTGCTCACGGTGCGCGCGCACGAGGCCGAGGTGGTGCAGGCGCTGGAGGAAGGCGCGTTCGACCACGTGGCCAAGCCGTTCAGCGTGCCCATCCTGCTGCAGCGCATCCGGAGGGCGATGCGCGCATGAAGGGAGGGAACAGAGGACAGGGTACAGGGAACAGGGTGGACGTTCGCGCGTGCCACGCACCGGCGCGCGCCCTCGCCCCCGCGCCCTCCCCCCGCGCCGGAGGGCGCGACCCCCTCCCATTCCGGGAGGAGGTGGCCTTCCAGCATCTGCGCGAGAGCCAGCCGGGCGGGCACGATGCAGCCCCCGACGCGCGGATCTCGTCCAGCTACCTCTCCCGGTACGGGCGAGGTGGACGGCCTGGGCCGGCCGGAGAGGGCGCGGCGCATGGCGATGCGCGGATGCCCGTCATCGCGAAAACCGCAGGGGTTTCACGCAGGGAAGCAGAGCAGCGGAGATGTTTCCTCCGTTCCTCCGCGTCTCCGCGTGAACCCCTTTCTGGTTTTGGAGATGCGAAGGATCCATGGTGGATGGAGATCGCGCGATGAGCTCCATCCGCCTGCTCGACCTGGCGCTGGTGGTGATCGGCGTGGCGTGGATCGCCAGCCTGGTCACCATCTTCGGCCACGGCGTGGCGATGGCGCTGCACGAGCGCCGCTCCGCCCCGCTGATGGAGCGCGGGCGGATGGCGCTGGCCGGCGTGGCCGTGCAGCCGCGCGTGGACCGCGCCGACGAGGCGTTCCTGCGCGCCCTGCCGCTGCGCCTGCAGATCCGCCTCTTCACCGAGCTGGCGCCCAGCATCGGCGGGGCGCAGCGGCGGCACCTGTCGGCGCTGGCGCGCGAGGTCGGGCTGGTGGAGGGCGCCGAGCGCCTCTGCAAGAGCCGCAAGTGGTGGAAGCGGCTGCGCGGCATCCGCCTGCTCACCGCGCTGGGCGGCGGCGAGGACGTCGTCCCCCCGCTCTTCCGCGATCCCCATCCCGCCGTGCGTGCGGAAGCTGCCGAGTGGGCGGGGCAGAACCCCACGCCGGGCGTCATCCGCCGCCTCATCCTCCTCCTCGAATATCCCGAGGCGGTGGGAAGCTGGGTGCTGCGCGACTCGCTCATCCGCATCGGCCCGCCGGCGATCGACCCGCTGGCCGCGTACCTGGAGACGCACGGCGGCGAGCAGGCCGAGGCCGCGCTCGAGGTGGCCACCGGCCTGGCCGACCCGCGCTTCGCCGCGGCGGCCGAGCGGCTGTGCGGGGATGCCGACCCCGTCTGCCGCGCGCGCGCCGTCGCGCTCGCCGGCGCCATCGGCGGTGACGCGCTGGTGCGGCGCGCCGTCGGGCTGCTGGACGACGCCGAGCCCTCGGTCCGCGCCGCCGCGGCGGCCGCGCTGGGGCGGCTGGGGCACTGGCCCGCCGCCGCCCGGCTCGCGCGGATGCTGCGCGACCCCGCCTGGGTGGTGCGCAGCCAGAGCGCGCTGGCGATGCGGCGGCTGGGGAGCCCGGGGCAGCTGCTCCTTCGCCGCGCGCTGGACGACCGCGACCGCTTCGCCGCCGACATCGCGCGGCAGGTGCTGGACATGCCCGAAACCACCACCGAGCGGGACCAGTGGCGATGAGCCCGTACTCGATCGCCGTCTGGATCCTGGTGAAGCTGGAGTGGGCGATCCTGGCCTACTTCCTCCTGGTGAACGGCTGGTACCTGGTCCTCCTGGCCAGCGCCGGGGTGGAGATGCGCCGCCACGTCCTCCTTTCGCGCGGGCAGGCGCGCTGGAAGATGCTGGGCTCGCGCGTGGTTCCCGGCATCTCCATGCTGGCCCCCGCCTACAACGAGGCCGCCACCATCGGCGAGAGCGTGCGCGCCCTGCTCGCGCTCTACTATCCCAACCTCGAGGTCGTGGTCGTCAACGACGGGTCGCGCGACGAGACCATGGCGGTGCTCATCGACCAGTTCGACCTGGCGCCCATCCACCCCATCTACCAGAAGCGCATCCACTCCGCCGAGGTCGTCTCCCTCTACCGCTCGCGCACGCACCCCAACCTGGTCGTCGTCGACAAGCGCAACGGCGGCAAGGCCGACGCGCTGAACGCGGGATTGAATCTGGCGACGGGCGACCTGGTCTGCGCCATCGACGCCGACACGCTGATCGAGCCCGACGCGCTGATCCGCATGGTGCGGCCCTTCATCGACGACGACGAGGTGATCGCCGCGGGGGGAACCATCCGCGTGGCCAACGCGTCGCGCGTGGAGAGCGGCCGCGTGGTGGAGACGCGGGTGCCGCGGCGCGCGCTCCCCGGCTTCCAGGTCGTCGAGTATCTCCGCGCCTTCCTCTTCGGGCGGCTGGGATGGAACCGGCTGGGCGGCAACCTCATCATCTCCGGCGCCTTCGGCCTCTTCCGCCGCGACCTGATGATCGCCGCGGGCGGGTACCTGGAAGAAACGGTGGGCGAGGACATGGAGCTGGTCCTGCGCCTGCGCCGCATCGGCTACGAGCGCAAGGGCGCGCACCGGGTGGACTTCATCCCCGACCCCGTGGCGTGGACCGAGGCGCCCTCCACCTTCCGCGTCCTCGCCCGGCAGCGCGACCGCTGGCAGCGCGGGCTGGCCGACGTGCTCTGGCGCCACCGCGGGCTCTTCTTCAACCCGCGCTATGGCCGGATGGGCACCATCGTCTACCCGTACTTCGTGTTCAACGAGATGCTGGCGCCGGTGGTCGAGGCGGTGGGGTTCCTGGGGGTGATCCTTGGGCTGATGCTGAACGCCATCGACTGGCCCTTCGCCATCCTCTTCTTCCTGACGGCGTACGGGCTGGGCGCGGTGCTGACCTTTACCGCGCTGGTGCTGGAGGAGATGAACTTCCACCGCTACCACACCTTCGGCGACCGGGTGATGCTGGTGGTCTGGGCGCTGCTGGAAAACCTGGGCTACCGGCAGCTGACGGTGATCTGGCGGCTGAAGGGGATGTGGAACTACGTCCGCGGCAGCAAGAGCTGGGGGAAGATGGATCGCAAGGGCTTCGCCCCCACCCCGGCGCAGGTGGCCGATGCCGACCGGGCGATCGAGGCGGAGGCGGAGTCCTCCGGCTCGGCGAAGGTGAAGCGGCGGGTGCGGGTGTGAAGGGAGGTGTGCGGTCGGGCTGGCCGGTCGCGGGGATGCTGGAGAGCAGTCCCGCAGGGCCTTTGTGCGGTTGTTGCCGGTGAATTCCATTCACCGGATGCTAGACCGGTGATGAGCAGAGAGCTGACAAGATGCGTGGAGAGAAGGGCTTGATGCAGTTCATCTTACGTGAATCCGATCTACGGATGCGGCGACGGATCGCGCTCGCGGCGATGGCGGCCGCGCTCGGCGGCGCGGCCGTGCCGACGCTGGGTGCGATGGGAATGCGGGGGGCGCAGGAGTGCCCCGAGGTCGCCAACCCGCTGGTGGAGCGCGGGTGGACGCTGTACCGCGCCAGCCAGATCGACTCGGCGCGCGCGCGGTTCGACGCGGCGCTGCGGCGGTGCCCCACGCACGTCGGCGCGCGCGTGGGCAGCGGCTTCGCCATGCTCCGCGCCGGCGACGTCCCCGGCGCGCGGCGGAGCTTCGAGGCCGTCATCGCCGCGGCGCCGCAGAACGTGGACGCGCTGGTCGGCCTCGGGCTGGCCGCGTGGCGGCAGGGCGACCAGGAGACGTCGCGGAGCGCGTTCACCCGCGTGCGCCGCATCGATCCCAACAACGCCGACGCGCGCGAGTACCTGGCGCGGCTGGGCGAGGCGCCGGTGGTCGTCCAGCGCGGTCCGCTCGTCATCCCCGACACCATCGTCTACCCCAGCCGCGCGCACGGCGACCGCTTCGAGGTGCGGACGGCGCGCGGGTGGGAGCCGTTCTACGTGAAGGGCGTGAACCTCGGCGCGGCCACGCCCGGGCATCATCCCAGCGAGTTCCCCGATTCGGCCACGTACGCCCGCTGGATCGCGCAGATGGCGGAGATGGGCGCGAACACCGTGCGCGTCTACACCATCCATCCCCCCCACTTCTACCGCGCGCTGTACGCCTGGAACTCGGCGCACCGGGAGAATCCGCTGTGGATCATCCATGGCGTGTGGACCGAGTTGCCGGAGAACGACGACTTCGCCGACCCGCAGTGGGAGGGGCAGTTCTTCGCGGAGATGCAGCGCGTGGTCGACCTCCTGCACGGCCGCGCCGACCTCCCGCCGCGCCCCGGCCACTCCAGCGGGCAGTACACGGCCGACGTATCGCCCTGGGTGCTGGCGTGGATCATCGGACGCGAGTGGGAGCCGTTCTCGGTGGGCGAGTTCAACGCGCGGCGGCCGAACTATCCCGCGTGGAGCGGGCGCTACCTCACCGTCGCCGGCGGCACGCCGATGGACCGCTGGCTGGGGAAGGCGTGCGAGCACATCGTGGAGTACGAGGCGCGCACCTACCACGCGATGCGGCCGGTGGCCTACACCAACTGGCCCACGCTGGACCCGCTGAAGCACCCGACGGAGACCACGGTCGACGAGGAGATCTCCATCCGCACGCGCCTGGGCGAGCGGGTGGACCGCAAGCCGCTGGAGTACGACAACGACCGCATCGACCTGGACGCCTCGATCGTGCACCCGACCGCGGCGTACCCGGCGGGCTACTTCGCCAGCTTCCACGCGTATCCGTACTACCCGGACTTCATGGTGCTGGACCCGGGGTACAACCGCGCGTCGTCCAGCCTGGGGCGCAGCAACTACTTCGGCTACCTGCGCGAATTGAAGGCGCACCACCCGGGGATGCCGGTCGTCATCAGCGAGTACGGCGTACCGGGGTCGATGGGGAGCGCGCACCTGCAGCCCCAGGGATGGCACCACGGCGGCCACGACGAGGCGTCGATGGCCGAAGCCGATGCGCGGCTGACCCGCGAGATCGCCGAGAGCGGGATGGCCGGCGGGGCGATCTTCGCGTGGATCGACGAGTGGTTCAAGAAGAACTGGATCGTCATCGACTTCGAGATTCCGCTGGAGCGCAACCGCCTCTGGCTGAACCGGCTCGATGCCGAGCAGCACTACGGGATGCTGACCGAGGAGCCCGGCGAGGTCGTCCGCGGCGCGACGCTGGCCGACCGGGCCTCCGCGTGGGCCGCGCGGCCGGTGCTGTACCGCACGCCGCAGGGCGTGGTGCGCGCCGCAGTGGACGAGGCGTACCTGTGGGTGGAGGTGGAGACGGCGGACGGCCGCGCGCCCGACGAGCTCTACCTCGGCTTCGACGTGGTGAAGCCCGACGCGGGCGACTTCCGCTGGCCCGGCCGCGTCGGCGAGCGGCTGCCGGTGGGGATCGAGTTCGCGCTGCACGCCACGCGCGGCGGCGAGGTGCGGCTGCTGGCCGATCCCCCGTCGAACCCGTTCGCGATCGACCTGGTGAACCAGATCCCCGGCCAGCCCACGCCGCCGCCGCACATCGACAACCCGCTGCCGGGCTTCTTCTTCGGGCGCTACCAGTCGCGCTACAACCGGCCGTTCGTCACCCGCGCCAACGACGACGGGGTGTACGACTCGCTGCGCGTGGTCACCAACCGCCGCCGCTTCGGGCGCGACGGGACGGAGTTCGCCGCCTTCGGCTACGACCGCGGCATCCTGCGCCAGGGCCCGCCGCCGGACGGAAGCTGGGAGATGCTGGACCGCGGCGTCTTCGAGGTCCGCATCCCCTGGATGCTGCTGAACTTCACCGACCCCAGCGAGCGCCGCGTGCTGCAGGACGCGCCCGGCGCCAACCCGAACGGCGACTTCGGCACGGAGACGGTTCCCGGGATCCGCATCGTGGCCGCGGCGCGGTCGGGAAGCCGGTGGACGCAGTGGCCCGCGTCCGGCGGCGCGTCCGCGGTGCCGCTCTTCACCTGGCCCACGTGGGAGATGCCGCGCTCCCGCGAGCGCATCCGCCCCGTCTTCGGCGCCATGCGCGACGCCTTCCGCACCATGGACCCGCCGGTGATGCACCGATGACGAACCGCATGCGCATCTTCCTCCCGCTCTTCGCGTTCCTCACCCTCGCGTGGGCGGCGCCGGCGCGCGCGCAGGACGCGGCCGACCGCGCGTGGGCCGCGGGGAACGTGGCCGAGGCGGGGCGATTGTACGAGCAGCGCCTGCGCGCGGACAGCAACGACGTGCGCGCGCTGCACCGCGTGGCCCTGGTCCGCGCGTGGGACGGCAGGTACGACGAGGCGCTGGCGCTGCTCGACCGCGCGCTGCGGCTGACGCCGAGCGACGTGGAGACGCAGGTGGACCGCGCGCGCGTGCTGGCGTGGAAGGGCGATCCGGCCGGCGCGGTGACGGCGCTGGAGCCGGTGCTGCAGCAGAACCCGGCGTACCTCCCGGCGCTGCAGGCGCGCGCGCAGTTCCTGTCGTGGGCGGGGGACTTCAACGCGTCGCTGCAGACCTACGGCAGGATCCTGGAGATCGCGCCGGGCGACCGGGCGATCGGGCTGGAGCGGGCGCGGGTGCTGTCGTGGGCCTCGCGCTTCGCCGCGGCCCGGGCGGCGTACGACTCCATCCTGCGCCGCGACCCGCGCGACCACGACGCGCTGCTGGGGATGGCGCAGGTGCTGTCGTGGGAGGGAAAGCTGGACTCGGCGGAGGTGGTCTACGGCCGCCTGCTGGAGATCAACGGCAACGACGTGCAGGCGATGCAGGGCCTCGCGCGGACGGCTGCCTGGCGCGGCGACCTGCTCGCGGCCGAACGGCGCTGGCGGCGCGTCCTCGCCCGCAACCCGGACGATCCGGCGGCGCTGGTCGGCCTGTCGCAGACGCTGCGGTGGCAGGGGAGGGACGCGGCCGCGCTCGAGGCCGCCCGCCGCGCCATCCGCGCCGCCCCCACGGACCGCGACGCGCGGACGGAGCTTACCTGGGCGGCCCTGCCGACGCGCCCCGCGGTGGCCCCGGCGTTCACCTATGAGACGGACTCGGACGGGAACCGCATCTCCACGATCTCCTCCAGCGCCGCCTTCCGCCCCGACCCGCGGGTGGAGGTCCGCGCGGACGCGTACCTCCGCGACGCGCGGCTGGAGGGCTCGGCCACGCCGGACGGCACCTCGAAGGGCGTGGGACTGGGGATCCGGACGCAGCTGGAGCCCGGCTGGTGGCTCTCGGCGGGCGGCGGCGTCACGCAGACCGACCGCGCGGGCGAGGACACGCGGGCCAGCTGGCGCGCGGCGGTCTCGTCTCCCGGCCGCTATCCGGTGACGGCCACGCTGGCGTACAACCGCACGCCGCTGGACGCCACCGCGCTCCTCATCCAGCGCGAGGTGGACGTGGACGAGCTGACGCTCTCGGCCGGCTTCGTTCCCGCGCAGGGGTGGGCGATCAGCGCGGGCGGCGGCGGCGCGGACTTCCACGGCCGCGTGTCGGGCGAGACGAACCGGCGCACGAACGGCAACGTCGCCGTGACGCGGCGGCTGGCGCGCTTCTTCACGCTGGGTGCGGCGGGGCGGGCGTTCGGGTTCGACCAGGACCTGAACGACGGCTACTTCGACCCCGACCTGTACTGGATCGGCGAGGCGCTGGGCCGCTTCGGGCGCGAGTGGCGGCACGTGGGCGTGAGCGCGGAGGTGGCGCCCGGCATTCAGCAGGTCCGCACCGGCGGCGACCGCAGCGCGACGCTGCGCGCCAGCGGCGGCCTGAGCTACACCGTGGCCCCCGGCCGCCGCATCGGCGTCTCCGCCGGCTACGCCAACGCCGGCCTCCAGCGCCTCTCGCCCACCGACACAGGCGGCGGCTACCGCTACACGGCCGTCAGCGTGAGCGCCAACTGGGCGTTTTGACAGGCTTGTGTGCTCGCTAGTTGCTGCGTATCGTCCGATGGATATTTATCTGGAGTCACAATTTCATGAGCGAAGACAACCACTGGCTTCGAAATTACGTTGTTGCGCCGCTGGTCGTGGCTATTATCGCGGCGGTATTCACGTACTACCTCACTTCGCGCGGAAAAGAAAAGGCCGAACTTAGCTATCGAATAGACACACCTAGTGAATTCCTGTCCCAGCGGATTCAGGGGCTGCGGGTCGTCCTTGGTACAAACGCGGTTTCCTTTCCGGTGCTCTATCGTGTGACCGTATGGAATTCTGGAGATGTGACCATCAAGGACATTCCGGTGAGCCTCGTGTTTCGGGAACGTGATTCAGCTTTCTCAATTCTTGTCGTCCAGCATCAGACGGTACCAGCGTTCGAGTTCGGGCCGATTCGGGACACAACTGCTGAAGCGATCCCGTCAGGATTTCAAGCTCGACGCTTCGTCTATTCACAACTGGATCCACGCGATCTCGATCATATCTCGATTCTGACTGATGGCCGTGGAGAGCTGGCTATTTACGCAAAAGGCCGTGGAACCCATGTGTCGGTTGTAAACCAGACGAACCGAAGACCCAGCATCATCCTGTTCGCAGTTGTTGCGATGCTTCTTTCGATTGCCGCAACGCTGTTGCCGAAAGCTGCCCGGCTGGTACCCGTGTGGAAACCGCAATTCCGAGTGATCAGAGTGATCGACACGGAGGAGCTGGAGCGAAAAGAGCCGCCCCGATCTCAATGATCGGGGCGGCTCTTCAGTTCGTCGGACCGTCAGGTCCGCGAGGGCTTAGCCCAGGCGGGTGACGTTCTCGGCGGCGGGGCCCTTCTGGCCCTGCACGACGTCGAACTCCACGCGCTCGCCCTCCGCCAGCGAGCGGAAGCCGCTGCCCTGGATGGCGCTGTGGTGCACGAAGCAGTCCTTCGAGCCGTCCTCGGGAGTGATGAACCCGAAGCCCTTGGTGTCGTTGAACCACTTCACGGTGCCGGTGGTACGCATTCCGAAACTCCTTGCATTGGTGTAGACTGCCGAGGCCCGGGAAATCCGTACCAGCCGACTGTCTCCTAAGCGGGCAAATTCGCCCCCCGCCACAGGCGCGCGAAAAACAGAAAAGGACCGGGACGATTGAAGCGTCCAGGTCCTTAGGGCACACTGGCCCGGGCTGAATCGTACGCCCGGTGTTCTTCGCTGCTCACCAATCTAGCGGCATCGTCAGGATTTGTCCACCCCCTTGCGTGGGACGATCTCCCGACACGCCTCGGATCGCCTCGCCCGGCCATCTTCCGAATCTCCCAACTCTCTGCTGCAACCGGCGATGGGTCCTCCGACCCGCCCGCCACGCCGGCCCCTCACCGGCGGCTGAAGCCGCAGCAACAACCACGGGAAGCCTCGCAAACCGCGCGAGGCTGATCCGCTCGGGATCTGGCATCCCCGCGAATCCCACCCGATCGCACCGATGCCCGGGGAGCAGTCCCGCAGGGACTTCGTGCTGTTGTTGCCGCGAATTCCATTCGCCTTCCCAGCCTCCGCACGCTGCTACGCCGTCGCCGGCTTGCGGCCGACGGGGATCAGGCGCCGCATGGCCTTCCACTCGCCCGCGCGGAAGAAGCGGGTGAGCACGAGCAGGGCGGGGAAGGCCACCACCAGCAGCAGCTTCACCCCGATCGACCGGCCCTCCGTGGGCCCCCACCCGTGCGTGGCCAGCCACTGGTCCGCGAAGTAGAGCGCGGCCACGATCGCCGCCAGGTGCGCCAGCCGCGCCCACTCCCAGGGCACCGGGTACACGCGGTTGCTCTGCCACGCGCCCAGCGCCGCCATCAGCGCGTAGCTGGCCGGCGTGGCCCACGCCACCGCCACCATCGAGTGCCGCGCCGCGACCACGCAGATGGCGATGTTGATGGCCGCGCCGGCGCCCGCGATCCACGGCAGGATCCCCGTCTTCTTCTCGATGTACAGCCCCGCCGTGACCACCGCGTACATGGCGCTGAACACGTACCCCAGAAGGATGATGGGAACGATGGAGAGCCCCAGCCAGTACGCCGGCGAGCTGGCGATGTGGCGGATCTTGGGGATTCCGGCCAGCGTGGGGATGAAGAGCGCCAGGCCCAGGAACGCGAACGCGCAGAGCAGCATCACCGACGTCAGCACGCGCGTGAACAGGTGCGGCGCGTCGCGGTCGCGGCCGTGCTGCAGCGAGAAGGGCGTCCACGCCATGCGGAACATCTGCGCCAGCAGGAGCATGGCCACGCCCAGCTTGTAGTTGAAGTTGTAGATCCCCAGCACGTCCTTGGTGGCCATCCCGTACACCGCCTTCGAGACGCTGTCCGGGAGGAGGTTCAGCACCAGCCGGTCGCCGTTCTCCACGATCATCACCGCGAACATGGCGGGCATGATGGGGAGCGCGTACGTCCACAGCGGCTTCCAGTTCACCCCGCGCAGCAGGCGCGGGCGGAAGAGCCGCGCGATCTCGCTGGTGAAGAGCGCGAGGACCACCAGGTTGGCGACCAGGTTGGCCAGGAAGATGGCGCTGATCCCCCAGTGCAGGAACGCGATCAGGATCACGTTCAGCACGATGCTGACGGCCACGAAGAGCAGCCGCAGCACGGCGTACCGCTTGGCGCGCCCGGTCATCCGCAGGTGCGCGTAGGGGACGGCGATCAGCGCGTCGGTGTAGACGATGCCGATCAGGTACAGGAACCCGTCGGCCGGCAGCTTCATGCCGTGCGACAGCCAGCGCGACCCCAGCGCGCCCACCAGCAGCGCCGCCGCCCCGGCGACCGCCACGATGCCGAAGGGCATGCTGAACGCGCGCTGCCGCTCTTCCAGCGGTTTGTCCTTCACCGCGGCGGCGCTGCGCATGTAGGCCACGTCCATCCCCAGCAGGAAGACGATGGAGAGCATGGGCGCGTAGGTGTAGACCGCGCTCTGCACCCCGTTGGCCGCGGGGGGGAAGTAGGCGACGTACAGGAACTGCAGCGCGTAGCTCAGGAAGCGGCCGAACACGGAGCTGAGGCCGTAGATCAGCGACTCGCTCCCCAGCCGCTTCAGCTTGCTGGCGAAGCCGCCGCCGCTGGCGCCGGTGATGGGCGCGCCCGGCGCGCCGCCCTCGATGGGCGACTGCGTGTCGCCCGCCTCGGGGCGGGGCATCAGCAGCGTCTCGTCGTCGTCCCGCTCGATATCCTGGGCGCTCATCGTCTTTCGTGAAAACGCGGGCGGGGATCGGGCACCGCGCCGCGGCTCGTGCGTAGGGGGATCCGCATCACCCTGCGGCCTCAGGCAAACCGGGGGCCGCGCCGCCGAACCATGCGCACGCCGCGCCCAGCGGGCAGCGGTGGGAGGCCGGCAGGGTGGCGTCGGCGGCCGCATAGCCACGGGAGCTGCCCCCGTCACCGGCGGCTGAAGCCGCAGCAACAACTACGGGAAGCCTCGCAAACGGCGCGAGGCTGTTCGGGTCGAAAGCTGGTTCCGGCTCCGGAGGACGCCTCCCTATCATCCATCGTGGTCGCGCGCGGCGCGGTGTTCGACTCAGGATGAAATCGCTCGCGGCATCAGCGCGGTGCCTCCGGGATGCCGGGGGAGCAGTCCCGCAGGGACTTTGTGCTGCTGTTGCCGCGAATTTATTTTTATTCGCCTTCCCAACTCTTTCCCACGCCTCCGCCCGCGAGGTCAGCGCGCGGGCTCCCACGAGATCAGACGCTCCTCGCTCGCGGGCGCGTCGCCCAGCGTGCGGATGCGCACGGCGGCGCCGAGCGCGGGGGCGTAGTGCACCTCGAAGTGCTCGTCCTCGTCCTCGCTCGTCACCTTCACGTCGATCACGTACACGGGGCCCGGCACCGCCGGTTCCGAGGCCGTGTAATCCCCCTCCATCCCGGTCACCACGAGCTCGTACCCGTCGCCGCCGGCCTGGCCGCGCGCCCAACCGGCCACCTCCACGCCGCCGCTCTCCACCGTGCGGAAGGTCAGCCGGTTGCCCACCGCGAGCGGAAACAGCCGCCCCTGCGCGCCGGTGACCGCCAGCACGCGGGTGTCGGCCGAGGCGCGGCGCGTGTCGGCCGAGCCGGTGGCCATCGTGTAGCTCCACGCGTCGCGGAACAGGTCCAGTGCGCCGCCGAGCTGCTGGTCCATGACGGTGCGCAGCTGCGGCATGGGCCCGCCCGGGAGCTCCATCTCCATCACGGCGCTGTCCCGGACCACCGAGCGCCAGCCGCTGCCCTCGCGCACGGTGTAGAGGTGCTCGCGTGTCCGCATCCCGTTCAGCTCCAGGAAATCCGCGCGGCGCATGCTCCGGAAGGCCGGCTTCGGCGCGGCGCCGAAGAGCGCCTCCTCGCCGGCGGCGGCACCGCCCTTGGCCGTCGCGGGCGCGGCGGCGGGGGCGGGCGCGGGGAGGGCGGCGGACGGATCGGCGGCCGGAATCGCGAGCCGCGGCACCTTGCCGGACACCGCGAACGCCGCGCCGCCGGTGACGATCGCCCCAGCGATGAGAAGGTCGAGCGTTTTGCGCATCGGGAAGACCAAAGGGAGGGGATGGAGACGGGAGGGACGCGGAAAGGTAGCGCCGCGCGCGTGTGCCGGGGAGTGGCGGCGGCGTCCGCATCTTCTTTACACCCCGCGGCCCCGCGGGTAGATTCCGCGCCCTCTTTCCCGGCCCGCGGCCGGGCGGCACCACGGCGGCGGATGGGGAGATGGAACGGCTTTCACGCGCGCGGCTGGACGAGATCCTGGAGCGTGCCCGCGGCCTGCGCGTGGCGGTGGTCGGCGACGTGATGCTCGACGTGTACCTGGTGGGCTCCGTCTCGCGCATCTCTCCCGAGGCGCCGGTGCCGGTGGTGCACGTCACCGAGGAGCGCTTCGCCCTGGGCGGTGCGGCCAACGTGGCGGCGAACGTGGCCGCCGTGGGCGCCGAGTGCCACCTGGTGGGCTACGTGGGCGCCGACGAGTCCGGCCGCCGCATCCGCCAGGCGCTCTCGGCGCTGGACGGCGGCCGCGTGCACGCCCGGCTGGTGGAGCGCGAGGACCGGCCGACGACCACCAAGACGCGCGTGGTGGCCCGGCACCAGCAGGTGGTGCGCTTCGACCGCGAGGACGCGGGCGACCTGCCGGACGCGTGCGCCACCGAGCTGTGCGACGCCGTCCGCCAGGCCGTGGCCGCGAGCGACGCGCTGGTGCTGGAGGACTACAACAAGGGCGTGCTGGTCCCCGCCGTCATCCGCGCCGCGCTGGACGCGGCCAGGGAGGCGGGCATCCCCAGCGTGGTAGACCCCAAGTTCCGCAACTTCATGGAGTTCGGCGGGGCCACGGTGTTCAAGCCCAACGCGCTGGAGCTGGGCGCCGCGCTGGGCGCGCACGTCCGCCCCGACGACGACGCGTGGCTGGAGGACGCCCGCACCCGGGTCGGCGCGCGCCACCTGCTGCTGACGCTGGGGGAAGACGGGATGGCGCTGCGGTCGGACGATGCGGCCACCTTCCGCATCCCCACCGTCGCCCGCGAGGTGTTCGACGTGAGCGGCGCGGGCGACACGGTCACCGCCTTCGTCGCCGTCGCCCTCGCCGCGGGCGCGACGATGGAGGAGGCGGCGGTCCTCGCCAACCTCGCGGCCGGCATCGAGGTCGGCAAACCCGGCGTGGCCGTGGTCACCCCCGCCGAGCTCCGCGCGATGGTGGGAGATTGAGGAATCCCGCCGAACCGCGAGGATCCCGGATCGCTACCTCTCCCGGTACGGGAGAGGTGGACGGCCTCGGCCGGCCGGAGAGGGCGCGGGTGCCGCGGAATCGCGCCGCATCCGGAAATCGCAGAATCACGGCAATCACCACCCGACGTTCATCAACCCTGACGAGGTTCTCGACATGGCATTGTTCCAGCAGGTCCAGACCGGCGACGCGCCGGCCGCCATCGGCCCGTACAGCCAGGCCATGATCGCCAACGGGCTGGTCTTTACCGCCGGCCAGATCCCCCTCGACCCCGCGTCGATGCAGATCGTGGAGGGCGACGTGGCCGTGCAGACGGAGCGGGTGATGACGAACATCGCCGCGGTGCTCAAGGCCGCCGGCGCGGACCTCTCCACCGTGGTGAAGACGACGGTGTTCCTGCGCGACATGAACGACTTCGCGGCCATGAACGAGGTGTACGGCCGCCACTTCGGCGACCACAAGCCGGCGCGCTCGACGGTGCAGGTGGCGCGGCTCCCGCGCGACGTGGCGGTGGAGATCGAGGCCATCGCGGTGGTCCGCAACAGCTGAGCTGAACGACGAAACGGGCTCCGCTCCGCGAACGGGCGGCGCCCCCCATTTTTCTGCAATCGGAAACGAGAGACGGATGGTCAACCCGCACATCTTCCGGCAGTACGACATCCGCGGCGTGGTCGGCAACGACGTGACCGGCGAGGTCGCCGAGTCCATCGGCCGCGGCTTCGCCACCCTGGTGCGGCGCAAGCTGGAGAACGCCTCGCCCGTGCTGGCGCTGGGGCGCGACAACCGCCTGAGCAGCAACGAGCTGGCCGACGCGGTGAAGCGCGGGATGCTGGCCGCGGGCGCGCAGGTCATCGACGTGGGCCTCGTCCCCACGCCGGTGCACTCGTTCGCCATGGCGTACTGGGGAACGGACGGCGGCCTGCAGGTGACGGGAAGCCACAACCCGCCGCAGTACAACGGGTTCAAGATGGCCATCTCCGGCGGCTCCATCTACGGCGAGATGATCCAGGAGGTGCGCCGCATCATCGAGCAGGAGGACTTCGAGAGCGGCGAGGGGCGCGCCGAGAACCGCGCGGTGCTGGAGATCTACGTCCGCGAGGTGGCGGCGAAGTTCCAGATCGCCCGGCCGGTGAAGGTGGTGGTCGACTGCGGCAACGGCACCGGCTCGATCGTCGCGGTGGACCTGCTGAAGGCGCTGGGCGCGAACGTCGACGTCATCCCCATCTTCTGCGAGAGCGACGGGACCTTCCCGAACCACCATCCCGATCCGGTGGTGGACAAGAACCTGGCCGACATCATCGCCAAGGTGAAGGAGACGGGGGCGGACCTGGGCGTGGCCTTCGACGGCGACGCGGACCGCATCGGCGCCATCGACGACCGCGGCGGGATCGTGCGCGGCGACACGCTGCTGCTGCTGTACGGGCTGGACCTGCTGGAGAAGCGCGGGCCGGGGCAGAAGGTGGTGTTCGACGTGAAGTGCACGCAGGCGCTCCCCGAGGTGCTGGAGGCGCACGGCGGCGTTCCGGTCCTCAACGCGACAGGGCACTCGCTGATCAAGAAGCGGATGAAGGAGGAGCACGCGCTGCTGGCGGGCGAGCTCTCGGGCCACATCATGTTCGGCGACAACTACTACGGCTTCGACGACGCGCTGTACGGCGCCTGCCTGCTGATCGACATCGTCGCGCGGCGGCAGGGGACGCTGGGCGAGTGGATCGGCACCTTCCCGAAGTTCGTCTCCACCAGCGAACTGCGGTACCCCGCGACCGAGGAGACCAAGTTCGAGATCGTAGGCCGCGCGGTGGAGCACTTCCGCAAGGACCACGAGGTGGTGGACGTGGACGGCGCGCGCGTGCTCTTCGGCGACGGCTGGGGGCTGATCCGCGCCTCCAACACCGAGCCCGTCCTGGTCGCCCGCTACGAGGCCCGCACCCCCGAGCGCCTGCAGGAGATCCGCTCGGAGATGGAGGGCTGGCTCGCCGGCGAGGGCATCGGCGCGGCGACGACGGGGCACTGAGCTGCCGCCGCAGGCAGAGCCGGCGCCCGGTCCGGAAGAAGGAGAGCCGAGCCGCTGCCGCTGACCCGCCAATGAATTGGCGGGCAACAAGGGCACAAAGTCCCTCCGGGACTGCAGCCGAGGCATGTTGCCCTATCGGCTGCATCCATCCGAGCCGCCGCCGTTGACCCGCCAATGAATTGGCGGGCAACAAGGGCACAAAGTCCCTGCGGGACTGCGGCCAAGGCATGTTGCCCTATCGGCTGCATCCATCCGAGCCGCCGCCGTTGACCCGCCAATGAATTGGCGGGCAACAAGGGCACCAAGTCCCTCCGGGACTGCGGCCGAGGCATGTTGCCCTATCGGCTGCATCCATCCGAGCCGCCGCCGTTGACCCGCCAATGAATTGGCGGGCAACAAGGGCACAAAGTCCCTCCGGGACTGCGGCCGAGGCATCCTGCCGGATCCGTAGCCTCGCGCGAGCCGCCGCCCGTGGATATGCACGGGCGGCGGTCCTGTTTTTCATACGCAGACGAATACTGCAGCGGGATAACGCGCGGGTCATTCGCGTCGGTGGTTCTTTCTGCGTCCGATCTGCGGAGCAGTTCTGATGCGCAAATCGAATGTGTTGCCTGGCCGCACCGTGAATTGCATTTTGAGACAGAATTTTTCCATGATCCTCTCTCCCGGAAAGGAGTTGGCCAAGGCCGCCAGGGAACGCGACAGCTCGGACCCGCGGCATTTTCTCTCAGACCATCCCACCATAACCGACGTACCATCTTCGCATCCTCGAGGGACCGTATGATGAACCGCTCCGCGGCAGCCGCCGCCCTGATCCTGCCGTTGCTCGTGGCCGCCTGCGCCGGCGACGACACCCCGGTCACACCCCCGGCGCCTCCCTCCGCGCCAGCCGGGGCCGTGAACCCCGACCTTCCCGGTACCGACGGCGAGTTCATGCGCCTGGCGCGCCAGATCCCCGGCTTCGGCGGCTACTGGCTCGACCACGACGGCAGCGTGAACGTGGCGCTCACCGACGCCGCGCAGGAGGCGAAGGCACGCGCGGTGCTGGCGCCCGTCACCCGGCTGCGGCGCGACGACCGCGGCGGGGAAGGCGCCGCTTCGTTCCGTTTTCACCGCGTGGAGTACGATTTTGGCCAGCTTGCCACCTGGCATGCGCGCCTGACGTCCGTGCTGACGCTGCCGGGCGTGGTGTTCACCGACGCCGACGAGACGGCCAACCGCATCCGCATCGGCATCTCGAATCCCTCCGCGCGCGGCGCGGTCGAGGCCGAGGTCGCGCGGCTGAAGGTGCCGCTGGCGGCGGTGATCGTGGAGCACGCGGCTGCCGTGGAGCCCACCGTCGCCCTGTCGTCGTACATCCGGCCGGTGATCGGCGGCGTGGGGATCACACGAGACATCGGCGGAACGTGCACCCTGGGCTTCAACGCCTACTACGTGAACCCGTACTGGGGCGCCGGAGTGGGAACGCGCGTGTTCTTCACCGCCGACCACTGCACGGCCACGCAGGGTCACGTGGACGGCACTGTGTTCAGCCAGGGAGGGTCGCGCATCGGCGTGGAGCTTGCCGATCCGCCCATGCTGACCAGCGCGACCTATCTCAGCTGCCCCGCCGGCTGGCAGTGCCGCTTCAGCGACGTGGCGGCGGTTCGCTACGACGACGCCGTGGCGTGGACGCTGGGCGGCATCGCGCACACCGCGTACTGGTTCGGGCAGACCTCGGGCTCCACCGATGCGGACCTGGCGAACACGTTCCACATCAACGGCGGGGGCTCGCCGGTCGTGGGGATGGTCGTCGGGAAGGTGGGCGTCACGACCGGGTGGACGGCGGGCCCCGTTCAGAAGACCTGCTCCAACTTCTCGGGCGCAGGCGGCATTCTGATCCTGTGCCAGGACTTCGTGGATGCGTACGCCAACAGCGGCGACAGCGGCTCGCCCGTGTTCACGTCGTCGGGGAGCGGCGCCTCGCTCTACGGAATCGTATGGGCGAAGACCTCGCGCTACGATCCGGACACCGGCACCACGCTGAACCAGTTCGTGTTCAGCAACACCAACAACATCCAGCGCGACTTCGGCAGCTTCACGCCCTCCTGACCGTCTGACCGCGGCCGGCTTGCGAACCGCCCCTGTTCCGGCTCCCGGGACAGGGGCGGCGCGTATTCCATCCTGGTTCCCATCCCTATCGACCGCGCGCCGGCTTCGCACCAACACCGAGGAACAGCAATAACGGAGGGTTCGGTGCGCGCACGGAGTTCCTCCGTTACCTCCGTTCCCTCCGTGTGAGGTACCAAGGCATGGCAGGGTGCGCCCGACGCTCGCGAGCAGCCACGAGGCCGGGGCTGCAGTCCCGCAGGGACTTTGTGCTGTTGTTGCCCGCCAATTCATTGGCGGGGTGAGGGGCGGCGGCTCGCGCGCTGCCGGCTTCCTTGCCGCCAATTCCATTTGGCAGGTCACCGGCCGGGCCGCCGGAGGTGCTGGGACCGGTGCCGGGGGAGGGAAACCCCGGAAGCCGCAAGCGATTGTCCCGCCGGTCGCTTGCCGCCTCCGCGGGGGCGGCTTACAATGTCGCCCTCTTTTGCCTGGGAGGTCCGTGGCGCAGGACAGAACCATCGTCATCGCGCTGGGCGGCAACGCGCTGGCCCAGCCGGGCGAAGAGGGAACCATCACCCAGCAGTTCGGGCACACGCGCGAAAGCCTGGGCGCCGTGGTGGCGCTGGCCCGCGAGGGGTGGCGCATCGCCATCGTGCACGGCAACGGGCCGCAGGTGGGGAACGAGCTGATCCGCAACGAGCAGTCGCGCGACCTGGTTCCCCCGCTTCCGCTGGGCGTGCTGGTCGCGGCGACGGAGGGGTGGATCGGCTACATGATCCAGCAGTCGCTGCAGAACGCGCTGCGCCGCGCGGGCGTGGACCGGCAGGTGGTGACGCTCGTCACCCAGGTGGTGGTCGACCCGAACGACCCGGAGCTGGAGCGCCCCACCAAGCCCATCGGCCGCACCATGGACGAGGCGACGGCGCGCTCGCTGGCCGCCGAGCTGGGCGGCGACGTGGCCGAGACCAGGGGCGGCTGGCGGCGCGTGGTTCCCAGCCCGCGGCCCACGGCCATCGTGGAGCGCCCGATGATCCGCTCGCTGGTGGCGGAAGGGCACCTGGTGATCGCGGCGGGCGGCGGGGGATGCCCCGTGTACCCCGACCCGCGCTGGGGCGGCGGGTTCGAGGGAATCGACGCGGTGGTGGACAAGGACCGCGCGGCCGCCATCCTGGCGCGCGACATCGGCGCCGAGGTGCTGGTGATCCTGACCGACGTGGAGTGCGTCTACGCCGATTACGGCGGGGAGGCGCAGCGCGCGCTCGGGCGGATCACGGTGGACGAGGCCGAGCGTCTCCTCCGCTCCGGCGAGCTGGGCGAGGGAAGCATGGCGCCGAAGGTAGAGGCCGCGGCCGGCTTCGTGCGCAGCGGTGGCGGCCGCGCGGTGATCGCGCGGCTGGACCAGGGGCGGGAGGCGGTGGCGGGGCAGGCGGGAACGGAGATCGTGCCAAGTGCCTAGTGCCAAGTGCCAAGTAACGACCGCGATGGGGGGCAGCGTCGCGGGTACTAGGCACTAGGCACTTGGCACTAGGCACTTTGGGTTCACTTTCAACGCGGACGCAGACTCGCGTGAACATCCACGAATACCAGGCGAAGGAGCTGCTCGTCGCCCAGGGGATCCCGGTTCCCATGGGCGAGGTGGCCACCACGCCCGAAGAGGCCGAGGCCATCGCCCGCAGGCTGGGCGGCGCCGTGGTCATCAAGGCGCAGGTGCACGCCGGCGGCCGCGGCAAGGCCGGCGGCGTGAAGCTGGCCAGGACCCCCGAGGAGGCGAAGGAGAAGGCCGGCGCCATCCTGGGGATGCAGATCAAGGGGCTCACCGTGCACAAGGTGCTCATCGCCCCCGCCGAGGACATCGCCAGCGAGGCGTACGTCGGCATCATCCTGGACCGCGCATCCAAGGCGCCGGTGTGGATGGTCTCGGCCGCGGGCGGCGTGGACATCGAGGAGGTGGCCGTCACCGATCCCGAGAAGATCACCAAGCTCGCGGTCGATCCCCGCTTCGGCTTCCTTCCGCACCAGGCGTATCTGCTCGCGACGAAGCTGTACAGCGACGTGAAGCAGCAGCGCGCGGCCGCGCAGATCCTGCTGAAGCTCTACAGGGCGTTCGTCGAGGCGGGCGCGTCGCTGGCCGAGATCAACCCGCTGATCACCACTCCCGCGGGCGACGTGAAGGCCATCGACGCCAAGTTCAACATCGACGACAACGAGCTCTTCCGGAAGCCGGAGATCGAGGCGCTCCGCGACGAGAGCTCCGACCCCGAGGCCGAGGTCATGGCCCGCGACGCCGGGCTCACCTTCATCAAGCTCGACGGCAACGTGGGGTGCGTGGTGAACGGCGCCGGGCTGGCAATGGCCACCATGGACCTGGTGAAGTACTACGGCGGCGAGCCGGCCAACTTCCTGGACATCGGCGGCTCGTCGAACCCCGAGAAGGTGGTGAACGCGCTGCGCATCATCACCGGCGACCCGGCGGTGAAGGTGATCCTGTTCAACATCTTCGGTGGCATCACCCGCACCGACGACGTGGCCAACGGCATCGTGACGGCCATGAAGCAGATCGACATCTCCGTGCCCATCGTCATCCGGCTCACGGGGACCAACGAGGAGATCGCGGTGAAGATCCTGGCCGACGCCGGCTTCACGGCGCTGACCGACATGGACGAGGCGGTGGAGAAAGCCGTCCAGATGGCGAAGGGAGCGGGGGCCTCGTGAGCATCTTCATCGACAACTCCACCCGTCTGATCGTGCAGGGGATCACGGGCCGCGACGGCTCGTTCCACGCGAAGCAGATGATCGAGTACGGCACCCACGTGGTGGCCGGCGTGGTGCCGGGGCGCGGCGGGCAGACGTTCGAGGGAACGGTTCCCGTCTTCAACACCGTCGAGGAAGCGGTGAAGGAGACCGGCGCCAACTCCAGCGTCATCTACGTGCCCCCCGCCGGCGCGGCCGACGCGATCTTCGAGGCGGCCGACGCGGGCGTGGACTTCATCGTATGCATCACCGAGGGCGTGCCCGTGCTGGACATGACGCGGGTGCGGCCGTACGTGATGGAGAAGGGCGCCCGTCTCCTGGGACCGAACTGCCCGGGGCTCATCTCCCCCGGCAAGAGCAAGGTGGGGATCATTCCCGGCCACATCACCCAGCCGGGGAACGTGGGGCTGGTGTCGCGCTCGGGGACGCTGACCTACGAGGTGGTGTTCAAGCTGAAGCAGGCCGGGCTGGGGACGACCACCTGCGTGGGGATCGGGGGCGACCCCATCAACGGCACCAACTTCATCGACTGCCTGGCCGCGTTCGAGGCGGACCCCGAAACCGCGGCCGTCGTGATGATCGGCGAGATCGGCGGGACCGACGAGCAGGACGCCGCGCGCTACGTGAAGGAGAACATGAAGAAGCCCGTGGTGGGCTTCATCGCCGGGCAGACGGCGCCTCCGGGGCGGCGGATGGGGCACGCCGGCGCCATCATCTCCGGGAGCGCGGGAACGGCCGAGGAGAAGATGCAGGCCTTCCGCGACAACGGGATCGGCGTGGCGCGCCGCCCGCTGGACGTGGTGGGGCTGATCCAGGAGGTCCTCTGAGCGAGGGCGGCCCACCGCCGCGGGGGCGCGAGATCCGGCTGAGCGAGGTGCTGCGGCCGGAGCACGTGGTGGCCCCGCTTCCCGCGGACACCGTGCAGGCCGCGGTGTCAGCGCTGGCGCAGCGGCTGATGGACAGCGGCGCGGTGGCCGACCCCGAGCGGCTGGCCCGGCTCTTCTCCGAGAGCCGCATCCGCGACCTGATCCACGTGGGCGAGCGCGTCCTGCTCCCGCACGTGCGGACGGACGCGGTGCGCGAGCTGGTCGTCGCCCTCGGCGTCGCGGCGGTGCCGCTGGCCACGGCGACGGCGGGGGACGAGCCGGTGGCGCAGGTGGTGGTCCTCGTCCTGGCCCCGCCCTCGGCCACGGGGGTGTACCTGCAGACGGTGGCGGCGCTCGCGCGGGTGCTGCGGAGCGACGCGGTGGTGGACGCGATGCTGGCCGCGCACAGCGCCGAGGAGATCCTGGCGATCCCCGAGGTGCGCGAGATCACCATCCAGCCGCGGCTCACGGTGCGCGACGTGATGACGCAGCGCGTGCACCGCGTGGGCCCCGACGCCCCGGTGCGCGAGGTGCTCGACCTGGTTGCTGACCACAAGCTGCGCGCCGTCCCCGTGGTGGACGACGAGCGTGGGGTGCTGGGAATGGTGACCGACCGCGACCTGATGCGCTTCTTCCTCCCCGTCGTCCAGAAGACCACGGGGGAGAGCCCGGCGTCGCTGAAGGACACGCCGGTGCGCGAGGTGATGAGCCGCTCGGTGATCTGCGTGTCGGAGGACCAGGCGCTCACCGAGGTGATGTCGATCATGGTCAGCAAGGACATCGAGCGCCTCCCGGTCGTTTCCGAGGGAAAGCTCACCGGCTTCCTGACGCGGGGAGACATCCTGCGGAAGCTGTTCGCGTTTCCGTAAAGGAAGTCCCAAGTCCCAAGTGCCAAGTCCTAAGTGACGGACTTCAGTACACTTAGGACTTGGGACTCAGGACTCAGGACTTCTTTTCAATCTTCAACCCTGAAGGATAGACGAACCGATGTCCCGTACCTTCGCCATCATCAAGCCCGACGCCGTGCAGAACGGCCACGCGGGGAAGATCCTCGCCCACATCCAGGACGCGGGCTTCCGTATCCTGGGGATGAAGCTGACGCAGATCAGCCTGCCGCAGGCGCAGAAGTTCTACGAGGTGCACAGGGAGCGCGGCTTCTACGGCGAGCTGGTCGAGTTCATGTCCAGCGGCCCGAGCGTCGTGCTGGCGCTGGAGGCGGAGAACGCGGTGCAGAAATGGCGCGACACCATCGGCGCCACCGACCCGGCCGAGGCCGCCGAGGGCACCATCCGCAAGCTCTACGCGGAGAACAAGGGCCGCAACGCCGTGCACGGCTCCGACAGCGACGAGAACGCCGCCATCGAGATCGCCTTCTTCTTCAGCGGCCTCGAGCTGGTCGGCTGATCCGGCTCGCGGCGACGCAGACCGGCCCCGCTTCCGAAGCTCGGTGGCGGGGCCGATTTTCTTCTGCGTGGTACCGGATCCGGCAACCCCTGTGCATAACAAACGCCCGGAGAGACGTCATCCTGAGTCGAACACCGCGCTTCGCGCGACCACGGAGGATGAAAGGAGATCGGTCGTGAGCACCGGGGCCGCGGAGTGAGCGGAATCAGCCTCGCGCAGTTTGCGAGGCTTCCCGTAGTTGTTGCTGCGACTTCAGTCGCCGGTGACCGGCTGCGCCCGCGCACTTTCTATTCAGGCCGGCCACACCGTAGTTGCCTCCACACGAACGTCTGCAGGCCGCAGGATCTACAGGCGAGGTCGCACGTGCGCTTCCGGATTGCACGATCGATCTCGGAACCCGGTGAGCTTGCAGTCCGGGATACTTGTGCAACCCGCGGGCATCCGGTTTCGTACATATCCTTCGACCGATGCACGTTCCGTCCACCCGACCCGCAGCCGAACCGTGAAGCTGATCCTTCGCTGGCTCATCACCGCCGCCGCCGTGTGGGCCGCGGCGCACTTCGTACCGGGCATCCACTACACCGGCGGGTTCAAGACGCTGCTGGTGGTGGCGCTGGTGTTCGGACTGGTGAACGCGCTCGTGCGGCCCATCATCAAGGGGCTGGCGTGCGGGCTGATCGTGCTGACGCTGGGGCTGGCCATCTTCGTCATCAACGCGCTGATGCTCCTGCTCACCGGCTACATCACCAGCCAGTTCGGCTACTCCTTCAAGGTCGACGGCTTCGTCCCCGCGCTCATGGGCTCCATCGTCATCTCCCTGGTGTCGTGGCTCCTCTCCGTCGTGCTGGTGGACGACGACGACCGCAGCTGATGAAGACGGGCGAACGGATCGACGCGGCGCTCATGGAGATCTTCGTCTACGTGGGGCTGGTCGTGCTGGCGCTGGCCTGGACGGCGGCGGTGACGGTCGGCATGATCGTGCCCGCCATCCCGGCGATCCCCGCCTGCGCGGCCGGGCTCGCGCTGTTCGCCGCGGCGCACCTGCGCACGCCGGCGCAGCGGGAGCGCGCGGGGCTGCGCAGGGTCCCGCTCCCCGGCTGGGCGATCCTCGCCGCGGCGGCGGCCTTCGTCGCCTTCAAGCTCGGCTTCGACACGCTCCTGCTGCGCGCGCTGCCGCACCACGACGGCCCGGACATGGTGGGCGACTGGCTGCGGGCCGGCGGCGGGTGGGGGGCGATCGTGGCCACCGGCGTGCTGGCGGGCCCCTTCATCGAGGAAGTCGGGTTCCGCGGGTGGATCCAGGGCCGGCTGGCCCGGCGGCTCCCACCCGCGGCGGCGATCGGGATCACCGCGGTCGTCTTCGCCGCGGCCCACTTCAGCCTGCGGGCGAGCCCCACCCTGCTGGTGGCGGGGCTGGTGTTCGGCTACGCGTTCCACGCCACCGGCTCGCTGTGGACGGCGGTGCTCCTCCACGTGGCCGCCAACGCCACCGCCGCCGCGATGGAAGCCGGGCTCTCGATCGGCGTGAGTCAAGCCGCCGTGATCGCCCTCGCGGGCGCGGCGGTGCTCGTCTGGCTCGCGCTCCGCTTCCCGCCGCGGCGGGCCGGCGCCGTTCCGGCCGCGCCGCCCGCCTCGCCGGCAGACGAGCCCGCGGCGAGCGCCGCCCTGCCGGCGTGAGCCAGGCCCGGCATCCGCCGCGAGCGGGGAAGCGGTGATCGTGCAGCCGATCCGCATCTCCCGCCTGATCGCCTTCCCGGCTCCGCTCGCGCCCGACGGCGAGGCGGTGCTGCGGGGGATCGAGATCGAACTTCTCTGGCGCGGCGCGCGCACGGTGAGCCTGTCGCCGGCCGAGTACGTCTTCCGCGGCCCCGGCGTCGGCGGCGCGCTGCTGCCGATGGGCGGTTCGACCACCTGGCTGGTGCGCGGCGGCACCATCTCCTTCGCCGGGCCGGACCTGCTGCGGGTGAAGCTGGACCTCGATCCCGTCTCCCTCTTCCTGGTCCCGCTCGCCGTCGCCGCCGCGCTGGTGCTGCTGCCGATGGGGCCGGAGGCGCGAGCGATCGGACTGGCCGCCGGCGCGGCGCTCTGGTACCATGCCTATGTTTCGGCGTGGCGGCAGTATCAGGGGTGGATCTGGGCCGGCGCGTTGCAGCCCTGGTTCACCGTCAGCCCGCGGCCGTAAGCCCGCGGCCTGCGGCGTGGACGATCTCATCACGCGAATCCGGCGAGGTGAACCCGAGGATGAGCACGATCGCCGCACCTCATGGAAATCCGGGGATCCTGCCGCAGGTCCACGTGGTCCGCGCGCTCCCGCTCTCGCCGCCCGTGGCCGCGCCGGCGGACAGGATCCTGGCGGCGGTCGCGGACGCGCTCCGGCGCGACGGCAACGAGGTCGTGCGCGTGCGCGGCGGCCGCGTGGAGTTCTACGACGACGACCCGCCCGCCTTCCTGCTCGAGCTTCGCGGCCCGCGGCTGCCGGTGGTCGGCGGCGTGGTGGCGCCCGATCCGCGGGGTCCCTGGCAGCGCGTGCGCCTGGAGCTCTGGATGTCGCCCTGCCTGTACCTGGAGCCGCTGGCCCTGACCGCGCTGGTCCTCGTCGCCCCCATGCTGCCCACCACCAAGACCGTGCTGCTGGTGATCCTCCTCGGCCTCGCGTGGATGCAGTTCCTCACCGCCCGCGACGCGTTCGAAGCGCGCATCGTGGACGCGGTCCGCCGCGCCTCGCCCGCCTGACCCGCACCTCCGCGTCTCCGCGTGAGATCCCGCGGGGCTCGAGGACTTGCGACAAACCGTCCAAGCCGCGAGCTTTGGGCCCCGTTCAGCGGACGGAGCGCACGGCACCGGGAGAAGGCATCCGCCCGGCGCGCGGCGATGGGGTTCATCTCCCGAAAACCGGGCCCTTCCTTGACAGGAGCCGGTTTTCGGGATACTTTTCCGGTTTATGCTGCATCTGAACCTCGCGGCCGTGGACCGCGGAGAAGTCTCGCTGCGGGAGCAGGTTCCGCCCGACCACCCGATGTGGAACGACACCGGGGTCGAGCTGACCGAGCCGCTGGAAGTCGACCTCACCGCCAACTCGGTGGGCGAGGGCGTGCTGGTGCGCGGAACGCTCCGCACGAAGGTGCGGATGTCCTGCCGCCGCTGCCTGGAGCCGGTGGACAGCGAGGTCGACGAGCACGTGGACCTGCTCTTCGCCCCGCCCATGGCCGACGGCGAGGACGTGGACGACGGCGAGGTCTACCCGCTCCCCGCGCGCGGCGACGACCTGGACCTGACCGGCGCGGTCCGCGAGCAGGTGCTGCTGCAGGCGCCGCAGTTCACGCTGTGCCGGGAGGACTGCCGCGGGCTTTGCCCCACGTGCGGCAGGGACCTCAACCAGGGATCGTGCGAGTGCGTTCCCGACGCGGCCCCCGGGCCGTGGGACGCACTGAAGAACGTCAAGTTCGACTGAACCTTTCAGCCCAGCCGGAATAGAGGCGACGATGGCCGTACCGAAGAGACGCCAGAGCAAGCAGCGCCAGCGCAAGCGCCGGACGCACGTGAAGGCCGCGATGCCGACCGTGAACGCGTGCCCCCAGTGCGGTGACCCGCACCAGCCGCACCGCGTGTGCCCCAACTGCGGGTACTACCGGAAGCAGCAGCGGATCGAAGTGGAAGAGTTCTGAGCGAACCTCCCACACGGACAAAGATGCGGATCGCGGTAGACGCGATGGGCTCCGACCGTGCCCCGACCATCGAGGTCGAGGGGGCGGTCGGAGCTTTGCTTGACCGTCCGGACCTGACCGTGGTGCTGGTCGGCGACCGCGAGGTGGTGGAGGCCGAGCTGGCCCGCCACCCGCAGGCCGACCGCGCCCGGATGGAGGTGGTGCACGCCCCCGAGGTCATCGACCCCGGCGAGGCGCCCACCACGGCCGTGCGGCGCAAGCCCAACTCCTCCATCGTGGTCGGCACCCGCCTGGTGAAGAGCGGCGAGGCCGACGCCTTCCTGAGCGCCGGGAGCACCGGGGCGGTCATGGCCGCCGCGGTGCTCATGCTGCGCCCCATCCCCGGCGTGGACCGCCCCGCCGTGGGCTCGCCCGTGCCCAGCGCCACGGGCACCTTCTTCCTGATCGACATGGGCGCGAACGTGGACACGCGCCCCCAGCACCTCCTCCAGTTCGCGCACCTGGGCACCATCTACTGCCAGGACCTGCTGGGCGTGGACGACCCGCGCGTGGGGCTGCTGAACATCGGCACCGAGCCGGGGAAGGGGAACGAGCAGACGCTGGAGACGTACGGGCTGCTCTCCGAGAGCCCCACGCTGAACTTCGTGGGGAACGTGGAGGGGCGCGACGTGATCCGCGGGGCCTGCGACGTGCTGGTGTGCGACGGGTTCGTGGGGAACGTGCTGCTGAAGTTCTACGAGAGCATCGCGGGCTTCATGGCCGAGGAGCTGAGGCACGAGATGGAGCAGCAGGGGGTGAAGCTGGACCTGAAGCGGCTATACTCGCGGCTGGACTATTCGACCTACGGCGGCGCGCCGCTCCTGGGGGTGAACGGCGTGGTGGTCATCGCGCACGGGGGCTCGCCGCCGCAGGCCATCCGCAACGGCATCGGGGTTGCCGCGCGCTCGGTGGAGCGGCGGATGGTTGAGCATATCGCCAAGCGGCTGGGCGACCCGGCCGAAACGGGTGAGAAGAGATGATCCAGGCAGCACGGCCCGCACGGGCCCGCATCGTGAGCACCGGGCGCTTTTCGCCGCCGCGCGTCGTCACCAACCACGACCTGGAGTCGATGGTGGAGACGAACGACGAGTGGATCCGCACCCGCACCGGGATCACCGAGCGGCGCCTGGCCGACAAGGACACGGGCGCCGCCGACATGGGCGCGGCCGCGGCCCGCATCGCCATGGAGCGCGCCGGGATCACCGCGGCGGACGTCGACATCCTGCTGGTGTCCACCGCCACGCCCGACCGCCTTCTCCCGTCCACCGCCTGCGACATCCAGGCGCTGCTGGGCTCGCACAACGCCGCGGCGTACGACTTCGCCAGCGCCTGCTCGGGCTTTCTCTACGGCCTCTCGCTGGCCGAGGCGCACATCGCCGCGGGGCAGGCGAAGACGGTGCTGCTGGTGTGCACCGAGAAGATGTCGTCGATCATCGACTGGACCGACCGCGCGACGTGCGTGCTCTTCGGCGACGGCGCGGGGGCGGCGGTGATCCAGCCGGCCGAGGGCGACGGGCGCGGCATCCTCTCCGGCTACTTCAAGAGCGACGGCACGCTGGCCGAGCTGCTGTACCGCCCCGGCGGCGGCGCCAGGTACCCGCTGGACATCGCGGTGCTGGACGAGCGCAGCCACTTCGTGAAAATGGCGGGCGCCGAGGTGTTCAAGAGCGCCGTGCGCTCGATGTGCGACGCGGCCGGGCACGCGCTGGAGCGCGCCGGCGTCACCGGCGACGACGTGGACCTGCTGGTGCCGCACCAGGCCAACATCCGCATCATCGACGCGACCGCCAAGTACGCGAAGATCCCGCCGGAGAAGGTGTTCGTGAACGTGGACCGCTACGGCAACATGTCGAGCGCCTCCATTCCCGTGGCGCTGGACGAGGCGGTGGAGCAGGGGCGCGCGGGCGAGGGGGCGCTGGTGCTGATGGTGGCCTTCGGCGCGGGCTTCACCTGGGCGGCGAACGTGGTGCGGATGTAGCGATTGAGGACTGGGTCCTTCGCGAGGCTGGCCGGGCGCCCCGAATGAATTCGGGGGCAACAAAAGCACAAAGTCCCTGCGGGACTGCGGCCGCACCATCGTGGCGCCGGCGGAGCATCGCGCCGGGGCCGGTGTTCCGAGCCGGGAGGGATGCGGGTGCGTGGAATGAGCGGGCGAGCGACAACGACGACGGGTCAGGGTAGATGACGGGAGAGCGGATCGGCCTGCTGTTCCCCGGACAGGGGTCGCAGGCGGTGGGGATGGGGAAGGACCTGGCGGAGGCGTTCCCCGAGGCGCGCGCCGTGTGGGACGCGGCGGACGACGCGCTCGGCTTCGGACTCACGAAGCTCTGCTGGGAAGGGCCCGAGGACGAGCTGACGCTCACCCGCAACGCGCAGCCCGCGCTGCTGGCGCACAGCGCCGCCGTGTGGGCCGTGCTCCGCGCCGCCGGGCTGGACGTGGTCTGCGCCGCGGGCCACTCGCTGGGCGAGTTCAGCGCCTACCACGCCGCGGGCTCGCTGGAGCTGGCGGACGCGCTGCGTACCGTGCGCCGCCGCGGCGAGCTGATGTTCGAAGGCGGCCAGCAGCGCCCCGGGACCATGTCCGCGGTGCTGGGGCTGGACGACGACGTGGTCGAGGGCGTCTGCCGCGAGGCATCGACGGACGCCGCGGTGGTGGTGCCCGCCAACTTCAACACGCCCGGCCAGGTGGTGATCAGCGGCGACGTGGAGGCGGTGCACCGCGCCGGATCGATGCTGATGGACGCCGGCGCGCGGAAGGTGACGCCGCTGAACGTCTCCGGCGCCTTCCACTCGCCGCTGATGCGGGTGGCCGAGGCGGGGCTGCAGGAGCAGCTGGACGCCGTCGACTTCCGCGCGCCCGCGTTCCCCGTGGTCAGCAACGTGACCGCGCGCGCGGTGAGCGACGCCGCCGACGCGCGCCGCCTGCTGGTGGAGCAGCTCACCAGCGCGGTGCGCTGGTCGTACGCGGTGCGCACCATGCTGGAGCTGGGCGTCACGCGCTTCCTGGAGGTCGGCACCGGCAAGGTGCTGACGCAGATGCTGAAGCGCATCGACCCCGCGGCGGCCGGGATGGGCACCGCGCTGGGGACGGCGGAGCAGGTGGGTGCGTTCCTGGACGCGGCGGGAGGGGCGGGGAAGAGCTGAAGGGGAGCGGCCGCGCCATCGCGCCCTCTCCGGCCGGCTTAGGCCGTCCACCTCTCCCGTACCGGGAGAGGTAGCTTGCAAGCATCTCCGGCACACCGAAACGTAGGTGTGACCAGAGGTTGCAGGGTGCGCCGAGGCTGGAAAGCCCCCCTCGCCCGGTACGGGAGAGGGCGAGCGCTCCAAGGCGCGGGGAGAGGGCGGCGCGGATGCCGCGGAAACGCACCGGCGGTTGCCGTTCAGCAGTCTGAAAATCATCCGACGCTCGGAGACGAACAGGGTGGAGCTACAGGGGCAGGTGGCGCTCGTGACGGGCGGGTCGCGCGGGATCGGGCTGGCGATCGCGGAGGAGCTCGCGAGCGCGGGGGCGAAGATCGCCGTGGTGGCCCGCGACGAGGCGCGCGCGCAAGCCGCCGCGTCGGCGCTCGGCGGCGACGGGCACCGCGGCTACGGCTGCGACGTGGCAGAGAGCGAGGCGGTGAACGCGCTGGTGAAGCGGGTCGAGGAGGAGATGGGCTCGCTGGACATCGTCGTCAACAACGCCGGCGTCACGCGCGACAACGTGCTGATGCGCATCAGGGACGACGACTGGGACGCGGTGCTGGACACCAACCTGCGCGGCGCCTTCAACCTGATCCGCGCGGCCAGCCGCGGGATGATGAAGCGCCGCTCCGGGCGGGTGATCAACATCACCAGCGTGGTGGGGATCACCGGCAACAAGGGGCAGGCGAACTACGCCGCCAGCAAGGCCGGCCTCATCGGGCTGACCAAGAGCGTGGCGAAGGAGCTTGCATCCAGAGGGGTTCTGGTCAACGCCGTGGCCCCCGGATACATTGAGACCGACATGACCGCCGAGCTTCCCGAGGCGGCGCGCGACGCGCTGATGCAGCAGATCGCGCTGGGCCGGCTGGGCCGGCCGCAGGACATCGCTCCGGCCGTCCGCTTCCTGGCGGGGCCGGGGGCGCAGTACATCACCGGCCAGGTGCTGGTGGTGGACGGCGGGATGGTGATGTAGGGCGGGTGGGCGGCCCCCGGACGAGATCTCGAAGGCCCCGGCGAAGGACCACAACGGAAGACGGACCTGAGGAACCCTTTCAGGAGCACATCGCAATGGCGGACATCGAGCAGAAGGTCAAGGACATCATCATCAACGAGCTGGGCGTTGAGCCCGAGAAGGTGACGCCCGAGGCCTCGTTCGTGGAGGACCTGGGCGCCGACTCGCTCGACACGGTGGAGCTGGTGATGGCCTTCGAGGAGGAGTTCGGGATGGAGATCCCCGACGAGGAGGCCGAGAAGCTCCAGACCGTCGGCAACGCGATCGACTACATCAAGAACCACCAGGGCTGAGCCCCGCGTGGACGTGCGTGCCGCGCTCCGGGGTTCCCGGGCCGCGGCACGCGTTTTTTCGCCGTCCGTCTGGACGGTCTGACCATCGCGCGCTCCGCCGCCCCACCGGCGCCGGAGGCCGACTTGCCAGGATACGGAGCGGTTGATGAATCGCCGAGTCGTGATCACGGGGACCGGGCTGATCTCGCCCGTGGGGCTGGACGTTGCCAGCTCGTGGGCCGCCCTGCTGGCGGGGCAGAGCGGCGCCGGCCCGATCACCCAGTTCGACACCACCGACTTCAAGGTCCGCTTCGCCGCCGAGGTGAAGGGATTCGAGCCGGAGCAGTACATCGACCGCAAGGAGGCGAAGCGCACCGACCGCTTCGCCCAGCTGGCCATCGGCGCCAGCGTGCAGGCCATGCGCCAGGCCGGGCTCGACGACGCCGCCATCGGCGGGATCGACCCCACGCGCTTCGGCGTGATCATCGGCAGCGGGATCGGGGGGATCTGGACCTTCGAGGAGCAGCACCGCAAGCTGATCGAGCGCGGGCCCAGCCGCATCTCCCCCTTCTTCGTCCCCATGTTCATCAGCGACATCGCCGCCGGGCTGGTGTCGATCCGCTGGGGGCTGAAGGGGCCGAACTACTGCACCGTCAGCGCCTGCGCCTCGTCGGCGCACGCGGTGGGGAACGCCTTCCGCTCGATCAAGTACGACGAGGCGGACGTGATGATCGCCGGGGGAACCGAGGCCACGGTGAGCCCGCAGACGATCGCGGGGTTCGCGGCGATGACGGCGCTCTCGGAGCGCAACGACAGCCCCGAGACGGCCAGCCGCCCGTTCGACGCCACGCGCGACGGCTTCGTGCTGGGCGAGGGATCGGGGATGCTGGTGCTGGAGGAGCTGGAGCACGCGAAGGCGCGCGGCGCCACCATCCTGGCCGAGATCGCGGGGTACGGGCAGACGGCGGACGCGTACCACATCACCGCGCCGGCCGAGGGCGGGGAAGGGGCCGTCCGCGCGATCCAGCTGGCGCTGAAGGAGGCGGGAGCCACGCCGGACGACGTGGACTACGTGAACGCGCACGGCACGTCGACTCCCGCGAACGACAAGAACGAGACGGCGGCGATTCGCACCGCGCTGGGCGAGCGCGCCTACCAGATCGTGGTCGGCTCCACCAAGTCGATGACCGGCCACACGCTGGGCGCGGCCGGCGGGGTGGAGGCGGTGATCTGCGGGATGGTGTGCCGCGAGGGAAAGATCCCGCCCACCATCAACTTCCACGAGCGGGACCCCGACTGCGACCTGGACTACGCCACCGGCGGGATGGTGGAGCGGCCGGTGCGGCTGGCGCTCAGCAACTCGTTCGGGTTCGGCGGACACAACGTGTGCCTGGCCGTGCGGCGGTACGACGGGGCGTAGCGGAGAGGGAACAGGGGAGAGGGGACAGGAACGGCGGCGGAGCGCGAGGCTCCGCCGCCGTTTTCGCCGTCGCCGGGAATCGAGGCGAGGCGACCGGGCTCGCGGCAGCGGAGGGTGGCTGGCTCCGCCGCGCGTCTTCGCGGATCAGAACTCCGAGAGCACGCCTCCCATGTTCTCGTAGCCGGTGAACGACGGGCCCCAGGCGGAGCCGTTCCACCACTTGTGGTAGAGCGCCGAATCCATCCCGGTGACGAACACGTCGAGCCGGTTGGCGCCCCACGACACCACGTGCGGTTGGCCGCGGATGGTACCACCGAGGTTCTCCCACCCGGTGACCGACGGCCCCCAGGCGGAGCCGTTCCACCACTTGTGGTAGAGCGCGTGGTCGGTGCCCAGCACGAACACGTCCAGCCGGTTGGGGCCCCACGCCACCACCTCGGGCGAGCCCTGGATGGTGCCGCCCAGGTTCTCGTAGCCGGTGACCGACGGCCCCCACGCCGAACCGTTCCAGTACTTGTGGTACAGCGCCCGGTCGGTTCCCACCACGAACAGGTCGAGGCGGTTGGCCCCCCAGGCCACGGCCCTGGGCTGCCCCTCGATGACGCCGCCCAGGAATTCGTAGCCGGTGACCGACGGCCCCCAGGCGGAGCCGTTCCAGTACTTGTGGTAGAGCCCCGAGTTCGTGCCCACCACGAAGATGTCCAGCCGGTTGGGCCCCCACGCCACCACCTCGGGCGAGCCCACGATGGTTCCGCCCAGGTTCTCGTAGCCGGTGACCGACGGCCCCCACGCCGAGCCGTTCCAGTACTTGTGGTAGAGCGCCCGGTCGGTGCCCACCACGAACACGTCCAGGCGATTGGAGCCCCACGCCACGGCGCGCGGGTGTCCCTCGATCACGCCGCCCAGGAACTCGTAGCCGGTGACCGACGGCCCCCACGCCGCGCCGTTCCAGTACTTGTGGTACAGCCCCGAGTTCATCCCCACCACGAACACGTCCAGGCGATTGGGGCCCCAGGCGACCACTTCGGCCGAGTCCTGGATGGTGCCGCCCATGAATTCGTACCCGGTGAAAGACGGGCCCCAGGCCGAGCCGTTCCAGTACTTGTGGTGCAGCCCCGAGGTGGTGCCGATGACGAACGCATCCAGGCGGTTCGGTGCCCACGCCACCACCGGGCCCGAGGTGCGCGGGGCGGCCGCCACCACGTCGAGCGCGGCCTTGGCGCGGATGATTCCCGCGCCGGCGAACGGGTCCCACCCGGGCGCGCCGATGTCCTTGGCGGTGGACTTCAGCGCCGCCTTGGCCTGGTCCTGCGTGAGCCCCGGCGAGGCCTGCTTCATCAGCGCCACCACCCCGGCGCAGATCGGCGTGGCCGCCGAGGTGCCGCTGTCGCTGGTGAAGAAGCCGGTGAAGTGGGTGATCGAGCAGAAGTCGGGCTTCTGCGGGTCCAGCGCGGCGGGGCCGGCGCTGCTGTAGCCCACGTACTGCTCGTTCCTGTTCACCGCCCCCACGGTCATCACCCGCGGGTGGCCATTGGCGCCCCAGATGTCGTGGCCGGGCCCGGTGTCGGGGCCGCAGCGGCCGTCGGGGCAGGTGGCGCCGCAGTTGCCGGCGGCGAAGAGCACCAGGATCCCCTCGTCCAGCGCCTCCACCACCTTGCGGGTGAAGGGATGGTTGGGGTCGGTGGCGTACGCCGGGTCCCACGACTGCTGGAAGATGCCCCAGCTGTTGGTCAGGATCTGCGGCGTGCCGTCGGCCCGGTGGCGGTCGATGGCCCACTGGAACCCCGCCAGCGCGTTCGACACGGTGCTGGTTCCGCCCGACACCCGGATGTCGTACACGCGGGAGTTGGGCGCCATTCCCATGACGTCGGTGGAGCACATGTTGGCGTGCCACCCCCAGGCCACGCCGGTGGTCCCCCAATCGGCCGCCGGGAAGCCGCCGATGACGTGCTGGATCAGCTTCCCCGGCCACGACGGGTTCGAGGTGTCGGCCGATGAGACGGGGCGGCCGGCCGCGGTGATCCCGCCGTCGACCACTCCCACCACGATGCCGTCGCCCCTGATCCCCGTCGCCCAGATCTGGTCGGCCCCCAGGTACGCGGCCACGTCGGCGATGGTGCCCTTGGGCGTTCCCGGCGAGCAGTCGCAGGTGCCGATGGGGCAGGGGGAGAATCCCTGCATGGGCGACACGACGCCGACCTCCGCCCCCTCCTCGATCAGGGTGGAGAACGGGGCGATGGGCGTGTCCTTCCACACCTTCACCACGTCGTCGCGCGCCTCCAGCTCCTGGATCTGGTCGGGGTGCACGGTCCCTCGCACCACCACCGTCTGGCCGCCGCCCGCGTCTTCCGCGGCCAGCGAGCGGGTGTCTCCGCCGCTGGGCCCCAGCGGCACCGGGGCGTAGCCCGGGTCGATCTCCAGCCCGGGAACGCTGAAGCCCGCCACCATGTCGAAGGCGTGCGCAGCCGCGCGCGTGGCCGGAACGCGCAGCTCGATCAGCACGTTCTGGCGCTCGTCCCCACCCGTCCCGTCCATCGCGTCCGCGGGCATTCCGTCGTGGCCGCCCGGGCCGCCGGCGCGGGGCATGTCGCCCGTCCCGGGGTCGTACGGCTCGCCGGCGGCGGGCATGTCACCGGCGGAAGCGACGGGGACGCGAATGGCGCGGCGGCCGCGGGTGGATTGCGCGGGCGCCGCGGCCGCGGCCATCCCGTGGTCGTACGCCCCCTTCCCGCTCTGGCCGTCCGCCTCGCCCGCGCTCATGCCGATGGCGGGTGCCGCGCCCATCCCTCCTCCGGGCATCTCCTCCGACGCGTCGGCCATGGCGCCGCCAGGCATGTCGTGCTGCCGCGGGTCCGTGCCGGCCTGCTTGCCGGGCATCTGGGTGCTGCTTTCGTTGGGTCTCATTCTGGTCCTCCGTCCGCTGGGGGGTGCGGGTGCCGCCGCCCGGCACGCGCCGGGGGCGGAGAAAGGAGGAGGGCGGAGTGCGCCGTCCGGCGGTGACGAGCCGGGATGCGTCGGAACCTCCAGGCGGGCGCTTCGGTCCGCGGAGGCAGGGTGAGCCTTCGCGAGGGGTGCGGCCAGGCTGTGCGAAGGTAGGCGCAGTGAGCCGCATAATCCGTGCTGAAATACATATTTATTGTCGCGCCGGTGTAGGTCCTTAGGCGTGGTCCAGTTACGCCGCGTCGGTACTGACCGATGTTTCCGGCGCGGCGGGCGGAATGGGGCGCCCCGGCCTCATCTCCGCGGCATCGATGTCCCCCTTTACGCCTCGCGCGGTGTGTCCCTCAGCTCCAGTGCAGGGCCAGGGTGCCGGCGAGGATGCGGTCGCGGGTGGCGGCGTCGGGGATCCAGCCGGCGAGCCAGCCCACCAGCACGCCCTGGTACAGCGCGTACGAGCTCTGCGCCCCGAGCGCGGGGTCCACGTCGGGGTCCAGCTCGCCGTCCTCCCGGCGGATGGCAATCAGGTCCCTCAGGCGCGCCACGAAGTCCAGCGTGAGCGGGGCGAGCGGGTTCTCGGCGTGCGTGAGGACGACCTGCTCCTTCACGAAGCGCCGCGCCAGCACCACGTCGCGCTCGTAGAGGCGGAAGAAGTGGGTGAAGACCGCCTGCAGCGCCTTCGGGAGCGGCTGCGCGGGGTCGATGCCGGCGAGCGCGCGGGTGGCGGTCTCCAGCACGTCGGCCTCGTACGCGAGCAGGAGGAGGCGCTCCTTGCTGCCGCCGTGCAGGAAGACCGTTCCCTTCGCCACGCCCGCGCGCGCCGCGATCTGCTCGGCCGAGGTCGCGTCGAATCCCCGTTCGCGGAACAGCTCCCGCGCGGCGGCGACGATGCGGCCGCGCGTCTCCTCGCCTGAATCCTTCCGCGTCTTTCTCATCTTCCCGATTCCGTGACTCTGGTCAGTGACTCGGGTCAGAGTATCGGGATCTCCCTGTGATCGCAAGAGAATCGTATCCTTATCGAGCGCGAGTGGCCGCTGCGGATCGGTGCCGGGGGATTTGCGCGCCCGCCGTTAACGACGTAAACTCTGCATCGATCATCCCGTTTATGTCTACTCTCCGGAAAGGATGCGGCGATGCAGGACCGGATCGTGGAAGAGTACGAGGACGTGCTGCAGAACATCGAGTCGGTGATCTCCAACCTGCACCGCGTGAACCCTGCGCTGCTGGACTACGACGTGGAGGGCGCGCTGGAGACGCTGATCGCGGACTACGCCGCCGAGCAGCGCGGCCGCACCCCGCCCGAGCGGGATCTCCCCGGCGCGCGCGGCGACGTATACCGGGCGGTGCGGGGCATCTGCGAGTGGCGGCTGGGGCGCGACACGTTCAACGGCCATTTCCTGGAGGAGGGAGACGGGCTGAAGAGCGTGGACGAGATCGCCGCCTGCCTGAAGCGGATCCAGAAGTCGCTGCGGCGGTGGACGAAGGAGGGCGGACGTCAGGGTTACCTGCGCCTGATCGGGCAGTACGTGATGTAGGCGTTCCAACCTTTCGGGCGGGATGATGCACTAATCCAGCGAGCCGCGGCACGGTGCCGCGGCTCGCCGCGGTTCGGACCCCCGACCTCATCCCTCCCGATGAACGCATACGGAACTCTCGCGGTCGCCGGTGCGGCCGTGCTCGCTGCCTCGTCCGCGAACGCGCAGGCGCCGGCGATCGTCCACGTGTCCGCGCCGGTGGCCGCGCGGGCGGAACTGCCGGCCACGCCGATGGGCCGGCTCGCGCAGGCGCTGCTGGACGCGATCAACAGCGGCGACAGCGCGCGCGTCCGGCGCTGGGCCGACACCGCGCTCTCCGACGCAGCGCGGCGGCGCGAGCCGCTGGCCAGCCAGACGGCGTTCCTGCAGGGCATCCAGTCGCAGAGCGGCGGGCTCGATTTCGTTTCCGTGCGCGGCGCGGGCGATCCGCTGCGCTTCGACGTGCGCGTGCGCCGCACCGGCCGCACGGCGGCGATGCTCCTGGGCGGCGGCGGCGACCGCACGCCGGCGCGCGCGGAGGGCGTCGGCGTCACCATCGTCCCCGCCGCGCTGGAGGCGTGGCCGACGGGAGCGCTCCCGGACGCGGAGATTCGCGACGCCATCAGCCAGCGCGTCACCGCGGCCGCGCGGCGCGACGACTTCTCGGGCGTGGTGCGGGTGATGAAGGGCGGCAGCGTCTTCTACCAGCAGGCGTTCGGCGAGGCGGAGCGCGGATTCCACGTCGCCAACAACCTGGAGACGCGCTTCAACATCGCGTCGATGGGAAAGATGTTCACCGCCGTGGCCATCGCCCAGCTGGTGGAGGCGGGGAAGCTGCGCTTCGAGGACACGCTGGCGAAGGTGCTGCCGGAGTACCCGGATGCCGAGGCCGCGCGGAAGATCACCATCCACGAGCTGCTGACGCACTCGGCCGGCCTCGGCGGCTTCTTCGACCGGCCGGGATACGACCGCCGGAAGGACTACCCCACCGCGATGTCGCTGCTGGACGTGTTCGCCCGCGAGCCGCTGCGGTACGAGCCGGGGACGCGGTCGGGATACAGCAACGAGGGCTTCGTCGTGCTCGGCGCGGTGATCGAGAAGGTGTCGGGGGAGAACTACTACGACTACATCCGCCGCCACGTGTACGCGCCCGCGGGGATGACGCGGACCGACGCGTACGCGATCAACGATCCCGTCGACAACCTGGCGGTGGGGTACGGCTGGTTCGACGACGACCCGCTGGGCGTGAACCCGCGCCGGCCGAACTGGGCGTTCCTGGGGATGCGGGGCACGCCGTGCGGCGGCTTCTACTCCACCGCGGGCGACATGGTGCGGTTCGCCGAGGCGCTGCGCGGCGGCAGGCTGGTGAGCGCGGCGATGGTGGAGCGGCTGACGACGGCCAAGGACGGGCTGGGCGAGTACGGCTACGGCTTCCAAGTGAAGCAGGAGAACGGCCACGCCATCGTGGGCCACGACGGCGGCGGCGCCTCGTCGGGCATCAACTCGGACCTGTACTGGACGCGCGGCGGCGAGTGGACCGTGGCGGTGATGGGGAACTACGACGCGCCCGCCGCCCAGCGCGTGGCCCGCGGCATCATCGGCTTCCTGGCAGGGCAGTAGGCGCGGGTGACTCTCCCCTCCCCAAGGCGCACGGGAGGGGGAGAATCACATGCGGCGCCGCCTCACCCGGCCGCCGCCGCCGCGGCAGCCGCGGCCGATGCGCGGTCGAGCGAGCGGTACTGGATGGCTTCGCTCACGTGCGCGGTGGAGATGTCGCCGCCGCCGTCCAGGTCGGCGATGGTGCGGGCGATCTTGAGCACGCGGTGGTAGGCGCGGGCGCTGAGCCCCAGGCGGGTGATGGCCGTCCGCAGCAGCGCCTCGCCGCCGTCGCCGATGGCGCAGTGCTCGCGCAGGTCGCGCGCGGTCATGTGCGCGTTGGCGTGCACGTCGCCGCGGTCGCCGAAGCGCGCGCGCTGCACCTCGCGCGCCCGGGTGACGCGCGCACGGATGGAATCGCTGGGCTCGCCCGCGCGCCGGTCGGACAGGTCGCGGTAGCGGACGGCGGGCACCTCCACGTGCAGGTCGATGCGGTCCAGCAGCGGCCCGGAGACGCGGCCGAGGTAGCGCTGCACCTGCTGCGGCGCGCAGGTGCACCGCCGCTGCGTGTCGCCGTGATGGCCGCAGGGGCACGGGTTCATCGCCGCGACCAGCATGAAGCGCGAGGGGTAGGTGAGGGAGACGGCGGCGCGGGACAGCGTCACCTTCGCGTCCTCGATCGGCTGCCTGAGGACCTCGAGGACGTTGCGGCGGAACTCGGCGAGCTCGTCCAGGAAGAGCACGCCATTGTGCGCGAGCGACACCTCGCCGGGGCGGGGATGCGGGCCGCCGCCGATCAGCCCCGCGTCCGAGATGGTCGTGTGGGGATTGCGGAAGGGGCGCGTGGCGACGAGCGACTTCGTGCCGCCCAGCAGCCCGGCGACGGAGTGGATCTTCGTCGTCTCCAGCGCCTCGTCGAAGGTGAGCGGCGGGAGGATGCCGGGGAGGCGCTGCGCCAGCATCGTCTTTCCCGAGCCCGGCGGCCCGACCATAAGGATGTTGTGCGCGCCCGCCGCGGCCACCTCCAGCGCGCGCTTCACGTGCTCCTGCCCCTTCACGTCCGCGAAGTCGTGCTCGACGGCGGACGCGGCGCGGAAGAGCGCGTCGCGGTCGAGCGTGGTCTGCGGCAGCTCCTCGGAGCCTTCGAGGAAGCGGACGATCTCCTTCAGCGTGGTGGCGCCGCGCACGTCGATGCCGTCCACCACCGCCGCCTCGCCCACGTTGTGGCCGGGGAGGACGATCCCCGCGAACCCGGCCTGCTTCGCGGCGATCGCCAGCGGGAGCGCGCCGCGGACGGGGCGGAGCGCGCCGTCCAGCCCCAGCTCGCCGACCATCATGTACCCGGCGAGGCGGTCGATCGAGCGCATCTGCCCCGCGCCGGCGAGCATCCCCACCGCGAGCGGGAGGTCGAACGCGCTCCCCTGCTTGGGCACGTCGGCCGGGGCCAGGTTCAGCGTGATGCGGCGCGGGGGGAGGTAGTAGCCGCTGTTCCCCATCGCGGCGATGATGCGCTCGCGGGCCTCCTTCACGGCGCCCTGCGGGAGGCCGACCAGGAAGAAGGCGGGAAGGCCGCTGGACACGTCGGCCTCGATGGTGACCAGGAACGCGTCGATCCCCAGGACGGCGCCGGCGGTTACGGTGGCGAGCATGAGGCAGGCTCCAGAATGCGGGTTGGATAAGCGGAGCGAGCATGAGAAGGCCGAAACGGTAGCGGTGACTGTCACCGCTGTCAACTTTCGTGTTTGCGGTGGCTGATTAGTTGCGCCGCCTCGGATCAGCGACCTCCTGAAAGGCGACGACCCCGGCCGGATGATCCGGTCGGGGTCGCGCGTGTTCATCGCTCCGCTGAGGGCAGATCATGGCTCCAAGGCTTGATCTTCCTGCCTTAAGCGCTGCTTGTGACGATCAGCCGGCGGATGAAATGCTCGCCATCATGCCATCTGCCTTGCTCTGTATCAACCGCGTCTCTCGTGGACCTTCCCGTCTCCCGCGTGGCCGATTAGAAGCGCCATCACACCGTGCTCGCTGCTCGACGGATCGCGCGGAGATCAGGGCGCGGGGACGCGCGCCTTCAGATATCCATCGACGGCGCGGAAGAAGGCGGGGAGGTCGCCGCCCTGGAAGCCGTCGGCGATCTGGGTGAGCGCGTGCAGGCCGAGCGCGCGGTAGCTCTCGAACTGCGACTCGTCGAACCACTGGTCGGCGGTGGACTCGTGCGGGAAGAGCGGCGACGCGCCGGCGTACGACCACACGTCGTACGGCACCGGCTTGCCGCGCCCGTACAGCGCCGGCTTCACGTACAGCAGCACGCCGTCCGCCGCGTCCTCGCCGTCCACCTCGGAGTAGCGGATGCGCGCCCTGGCGCAGAACATCCCCGTCGGCAGGTCTTCGCGCGGGGAGATGTGGATGCGCTCCTCGAAGTCGATGGGGATGCGGAAGTCGATGCGGATCTTGCGGATGGCGTTCCCCAGGTCGTCGAAGGTGGCCTTGGGGTCCTGCCCGGCGTCGCTCACCACCACGTAGCGGCAGCGCCGCAGCACCATCTCGTAGACCCCCAGGTTCTCGAAGTGGCCGCCGTCGGAGAGGTTCACGTAGCGGCTCTTCGAGTCGGTGCGGCCGAACAGCTCGGAGAGGATGGGGCGGAGCGCCCACACCGGGCCGGGGAAGCGGAAGGTGCGGTTCCCCGCGCTCCCCGTGTTCCCCAGCCACGCCCCCAGACGCGCGTTCAGCAGGGTGAGCAGGAAGGTGACGGCGGGCGAGGAGTGGTACCCCATGTTGGGGTTCGCCGCGGCGCCCGAGATGGCCACCGCGCTCCCCAGCCGGATCCCGCCGGCATAGTCCTCGGAGCGGCGGTAGCCGTCGTAGAAGTTCCCGCAGAAGAGCGGCGACATGGAGAACGACTCGGCCTTGCGCTGCTGCCAGGCCAGGCTCTCTCCGCCGCGCACCAGGTTCAGCGCCGCGTTGATGACCGGGAGCGGCCGCTCGTCGCGGCACTCGTGCAGGGGAACGTCGTCGTGCGGGTCGAAGCCGGTGAAGGTGTCCGGGTCGCGGCTGGTGTTCGACGCGCCCAGGTACGCCCGCACCAGGCGGTTGCGGTACATCGCCTGAAGGGAGAAGCGGTTCACGTTCACCGCCCACGCCATCAGCGCGCCGAACCCGAACAGCCCCGCCATCATCACCGCGAACGCCACGATCTGGTCGAACGAGACCACGCCCAGGCTGCCGGAGAAGCTGCGGGGGATGCCGAGGAGATCGGGGTTGCCGGTGAACACGCGTCCCAGGGCGACCGTTCCCAGCGCCAGCAGGACGACGATGCAGGCGCAGAAGAGCGGGACCGCGACCGTCAGCGCCATCTCCTTCGTCCTGGAGCCCTCGGTGTCGTCGCGCCGCCCCGACATCGTCTTGCCGCTCTTGCCCAGCAGCGCCACGGCCGCGCCGGAGATCCCGCCCATGGCCGCGATCCACGCCGTCAGGCGCTCCAGCAGCGGCGTGGCGGCCAGCACCAGCAGGCTGGACACGAGCCAGATCAGCGCGGCGATCAGCACCCACCCCGAGAGCCGGGCCCACCACTCGCGGTCCATGTCGCCCAGCCCGTACCGGTCGCGGCCGCCGGGCTGGCTCGCGCGCCTCCGGCGCTTCTCGCCCACGCTGCCGATCCCCACGAAGATCGTCTTGGCCAGCAGGTGCACCGCGAGAACGGCGGGAACGGCGAGGGAGACGAAGAGCGCGGGATGCGCGGCCAGCCACGCGGACGCGCCCCGGTGCAGCGAGACGAGCAGAATGGCCGCCACCGATCCGGACCCCACGAGCGCCACGAGCTCGGGGAGGAAGGGCCGCCCCGAGCGCGAGCCCAGCCGGAAGCGGAGCCCGGACACGGCCCAGGCGATCAGCGGGCTGAACAGGAGCCAGACGAAGGCGTAGTCGAGCACCGCCTCGCTCTCCGCCGGCGCTCCGTTGGGGGCCGTGGCCCAGATCACGGCGGTCACGGTGACCAGGCACGAGGCCCAGAGCGGCGCCAGCGCGGCCGATACCACGCTCCAGCGCCGCCGCTTCGGCACCGTGGAAGGCGTCATGGTAGCCGCCGGCACACCGCCCTGGTCGGACTCCTCGCGCAGCCGCGAGGAGCGGATCCAGAACGCGGCCAGGTCGGCCACGAACCCCAGCGCCAGCCCCAGCACCACCATCCACGTGAGGTCGGCAGGGCGCGGCTTCACCTGCACCACCAGCAGGCACAGCTGGGGAAGGGCGACCAGGGCGGCCAGCACCGGGAGGAGCACCAGCCAGTTCAGCAGCAGGTTGCGGACGATGATGGCCACCGCCGTCCACAGGTCCACCGACACGGCGCCCACGCGCGGGGTCAGGAAGTTCGAGAACTCGCGCAGGTGGTCCAGCGGCTTGGGCTCGGGCGCCAGCGGGCGCGGCGGCGGGTCCTTCTCGGAAAGCTCGCGGAACACCTCGGCCTGGGGGGTGCGGCGGCGCCACGCGGCCAGCCACCCGGAGATGTACCCGCCGCCCGAGACCGACGAGATGTAGTCGAACTTCCCCAGCACGCCGAACCGGGCCAGCGCCTGCAGCACGCCCAGGTTGAAGGTGGCGCTGCGGATCCCGCCGCCCGAGAAGCAGAGCGCGGAGAGCGGCCGGTGCGCTTCGTCGCGCCCGTCCAGCTGCTGGTCCACCTCGGTGTAGATCGCGCGAAGGTTCGCGGCGCGGCGGTCGCGCGAGGCATCCGATCCGTCGCCGAACCCTTCCGCCGGGAAATCGTCGAACGGGCCGGGGCCGTCCTTCCCCGGGCGGAGCGCCTGCAGCTCCGCGAGGTAGGCTTCGTTGAACGAGAACGGGGTGTCGGGGGCGGGCATGGCGGGGCTCGGGTCGGAGGAGGTCGGCCGCGGACCAGGTCGGGGCGATGACTCGCGCTGCGGGCGCGGATCACGTCGGCCGCGTCGAATGACTTCGGAGTTGCTGAGCTGGAGCGGCCCGGGATGATGGGCTGGGAATCGCCGGGCTTGTGGGAGCGCCCCGCCGGGTGTCGAGGCGGGCGACTGGAGGATTAGAGGGACGACGGGCCGATGTGTTTTGATCCGGAATCGACGCGAACCATCTCCGGCCATGTTAGATGCGACAATGTCAAAGTGCAAGCCCGATTCTGTTTGTTTTGGCCTCGGGCCCGTGCCTGTCCGCCTTCGGTAAATCCCCATCCGCCTTTGAAGTCGGCAGACCGGCCGTGGTTCGCGGGAGATGCGGCTTCCGCGCGAAATGTGAGCGGGGCGAGGGGGATGAGGAACGGACCTGGCTGATCGAAAGGTCGTCGACAAAATCGAATCTCCCGCTGGCTATGAACCAGTCTCCTCATCTCCGCGTCTCCCCAACGGCGATTTCTCACGCGGAGACGCGGAGACGCGGGGAACCTCGTGCCGTGACGAAACCTCCGCGCCTCCGCGTCTCCGCGTGAGATCCAACGATATAGCGGTCGAGCGACGGTAGAGTCGACGGGACTTTTGTGCACGTACTTAGATGCCCGCGAACCACGTCTCGACGTCGTTCGCGGCGCGGTGGCGGCGGAGGAGGGAAGCGAGCATCTCCATCGCAGGCTCCAGCTCCGCGCGGCCGGTGACGCCGAAGACGACGGCGACGACCTGGCGCGTGTCGCCCGTCACCATCGTGCGGCGGCTGTCGCTGGTGGGGCTGCCGAACGGGCCGCCGGCGTCGGCCAGCACGGGAAGCCCGTCCAGGTTCAGCTGCTCCTTGCCGATGCCGTCGTACGCCTCGCCCGGCGCGCCCCGGCGCAGGATGACGGGCGGCCGCACCTTCGCCGCGTCGTACAGGCCGATGGGAAGGAGCGTGCGCAGCGAGACGAGGTTGATGACGTCGACCACGTTGTGGATGCGGTACAGCTCCTTCCCCGCGCGCGACCTCCGCAGCAGCGCCTCGGGCGAGCCGCGGTAGCGCGACGGGTCCTTGCCCAGGCGCCGGTACAGCTCGCGCGTGGCGGCGATCGCCGGCCGCGCGGCGGGCTCGGCCGGGTCCGCGGCGGCCTCGCGCGCCGCCTCCCGCATCTCTGCCCAGAGCGCGTCGCCGCCGGGCTCCGTCCGCACCCCGGCACGCGCGCAGCCCAGGACGAGCCCGGGCGCGGCGTCCGCGATCCGCGCGTCGATCGTGATCTCCATCATCCGCATCCCCCTGAAGAATTTCACGCGTGAAATCTGCGGTTCATCCCCGCGCCAACGCCAGCCGGGATTGCAGCGGGGCGGGGGAAGGCGGAGATTCACGCATCTCCATTCCCCATCTCCCGGTGACGAAGATGCTGAGCTGCCAGCGCGAGCTGTTCCATCTCCCCGACGGGCTGCACTACCTGAACTGCGCGTACATGGGGCCGCTGCTGAGATCCGTCGAGGAGGCGGGGATCGCGGCGGTCCGGCGGCGGCGCGATCCGGGCGCGCTGGTGCCGCGGGACTGGTTCACCGGCACCGCCCGGGCGCGGGAGCTGTTCGCGCAACTGGTGGGGTGCGACGCGGCGCGCGTGGCCATCTCGCCCGGCGTGTCGTACGCGGCGGCGACGGTCGCGCGCAACCTGGAGCTGCGCGCGGAGCAGAACGTGGTCGTCGCGCGGGGGCAGTTTCCCAGCAACGTCTACGCGTGGCGGCGGATGTGCGACGGTGCCGGCGCGCGGCTGCGGACCATCGATCCGCCCGACGCTCCCGACGGCCGCGGCGAGGGATGGAACGCGCGGCTGCTGGAGGCCATCAACGGCGATACGGCGCTGGTGGCGCTCGGCAACGTGCACTGGGCCGACGGGACGCGCTTCGACCTGGTGCGCATCGCGCGCCGCGCGCGGGAGGTGGGCGCGCTGCTGTTCGTGGACGGCACGCAGTCCGTCGGCGCGATGCCGTTCGACGCCGGCGCCATCCGGCCGGACGTGCTGGTGTGCGCCGGGTACAAGTGGCTGCTGGGGCCGTACTCGCTGGGGCTGGCGTACTTCGGCGAGCGCTGCGACCGGTGGGTGCCGCTGGAGGAGACGTGGCTGGGGCGGATGGGAAGCGAGGACTTCACCCGGCTGGTGGACTACGCGGACGAGTACCAGCCCGGCGCCGCGCGCTTTGACGTGAGCGAGCGCAGCAACTTCGTGCTGATGCCGATGCTGATCGCCGCGCTGGAGCAGATCGTGGCGTGGGGCCCGGCGAACGTGCAGGACTACTGCCGCGAGCTGACGCACGGCCTGATCACCGAGGCGCGCGGGCTGGGGTGGCGGGTGGAGGACGAGCCGTGGCGCGGCGCGCACCTGTTCGGCCTGCGCGCGCCCGCCGGCGCGGACGCGGCGCGGCTGCAGGCGGCGCTGGCCGAGCGGCGCGTCTCCGTCTCGCTGCGGGGCGACGCGGTGCGCGTGGCGCCGAACGTGTACAACACGGCGGAGGACTGCGCCGCGCTGGCCGAGGCGCTGCGGGCGGCCGCGGGGTGAAACCGGGTGCGGAGGAAATACTCCGGGTGATTCCGCCCGGCGTCCGAACCGGGACCCGTTCGCGGGCTGGCCTCCTCACCGGCGACTGAAGGCGCAGCGGCGCAGCAACAACCACGGGAAGCCTCGCAAACTGCGCGAGGCTGTTCGGCTCGGCAGCCGGATCAAATGCCAGGAGCAAGCTCCCGATCGAACCATTCGCAGAGCTACGCAGGGCCGCGCTCCGTCGGGAGCGCGGCCCGTTCATGTCAGCAGGTGTCGCTCACGCAGCCGCACTGCGAGACGACGCGGCTGGGGCAGAAGATGATGTTCGTCTGGCAGTCGCCGCCCGTCACGGGGCAGGTGGTCTGGGTCGGCGCGTGCGCCGCGACCGTTCCCCGCGCGCCATCGGCCGCCGGGATGGGGAACGAGTCCACCGCGAGCGCGTGCAGGTCCAGCGTCAGCTTGCGCATGAAATCTCCATCTCCCCGAAAGCGGTTTCCGTCAGCAGTTCCGGAAGGTGTCCTGCGTCAGGCACTCGTTCACCGGCAGCGTGTTCACGCACAGCGGCGTGGCGGCGAGCTCGTGCGCGGTGACGGCGGCGGGCGAACCCGGCGCCGTCGCGAACGACTCCACCGCCAGCCGGGCGAGGTCCAGCTTCATCGGGCGCATCTCATCCCTCCCGCTGCTCTTCGGCCGCGCAGGTGAGGCAGGTGGCAGCCCAGGTGGGGCAGGTGGGCGTGGGGCAGCGGTACGTCTCCGTCCCCGTCAGGTGGCTTTCGTGGCCGCGCATGGTGCCGCGGATCGCGGCGGTGCCGCTGCCGGTGGCGAACGAGGCGACCGCGAGCGCGTCCACGTCGAGCTTCAGCTTCTGCATCTTTTCCCGTCCATCCAGGGTTTCCGCGTTCGTCCGGGGCTCCCTTCGCTACCCGGCGATCGTGCAGGTGGGGCAGCTGGCGGCCGACGTGGGGCAGGTGTAGGTCTCCGTGCCCGTGAGGCAGCGCTGGGTGATCACTTCCTCGTCGTGCCCGCGCATCGTGCCGCGGCTGGCGATCTTCGCGCGCTCGCCGGTGGTGAAAGTGGCGACCGCGAGCGTGTCCATCTTCAGCTTCAGCTTCTTCATCGGTCCCTCCAGTCCGTGTGTCGGATCAGCCGGTGCACGTGGTTCCCGTGCACTGCGGCGCGAACACCGTCTCGCAGAAGAGCGGGACCGTGGCGCAGTGGTTGGTCGGGCACGCGTCCGTGGCGGCGAAGGCGCGCATCGTCCCGCGCGTGGAGACGGCGCGGCCGCGCGCGGTGGCGAACGACTCCACCCGCACCGCGTCCAGCTCCAGCCTCAGCTTCTTCATCGTCCTCTCCCGGTTGCGGTTACGCCTCCGGCACGAAGGCCGTGGGCGGGGTGCAGTACTGCGTGGGGCAGGTGTCGATGGTGAGCAGGTTGCAGGGCAGCCCGGACGCGGCGTGCGCCCGCACCGTTCCGCGCGCGGGGGCCGCCGCGTCCGAGGTGGCGAACGATTCGACGTGAAGCGTTTCGAGGCAGAGCTTCTTCATCGTTCCTCTCCCGTGGTCATCCGGGTTCCCGTCGGGCCGGCAGTGTCGCCGCGGCTTCCCGCCGCGGCGCGTCCGGAGCGCTGCAAGTGCAATACCGCCAGAGGGTTGACGGAGCCGATGCAGGCCGGGCTCCGTGGGATTTCGCATCCTCCGCCCGCCCCTCCGTCACCGGGGTGGAGATGGAGAGGCGTTGCGGGAGATGGGGGAGAGAAGAAGATGAAGCTGGCGGCGTACGGAGATGGCACCGGGCCTGCGTACCTTCGCGCGCGAACCCACCCGGACGGAGACGGAGCATGCCGGAGCACGCGCAGGACAGCCACACCCCCAAGGTCACGCAGCGGCAGGAGCGCTCGGGCAAGGCGCTCGTGGACGGCTCGAACGTGGCGCACAGCAGCGAGGGCGAGCGGGGCCGCCTGCGCAACATCGAGCTGGTGGTGGAGAAGCTGAGGGAGGATGGGTTCGATCCCATCGTGGTTTCCGACGCCGCGCTCCGGCACCAGATCGACGAGACCGACAAGTACGAGGCGCTGATCGACGCCGGCCAGATCCGCCAGGCGCCCGCCGGAACGGACGCGGACTACTTCATCCTCGCCTTCGCCCGCGAGCTGGACGCGAACATCGTCTCCAACGACCGCTTCCGCGACCGGCTGGAGAGCTTCCCCGACGCGCAGGACCGCATCATCCGCTACATGATCGTGGAGGACGAGGTGGTGTTCGAAAAGCGCAACCGCCGGCGTCGGAAGCAATGAGAAGTACGTGAGTGCGGAAGTGCGTGAGTGCGTGAGTGTGCTAGAGGACGGAGGCGCGGTTTCCACGCATTGCTGCCCCCACCCCGCGCCGGAGGGCGCGACCCTCCCCCGTTCCGGTGGAGGGTGGCTCCCATGCCATCCGCGCGACAGGCCCACATGGCTCACGCCGATGGCGGAGGCGGCGCAAGCGTCCGCCGAGCAACCTCGCCCGGTACGGGAGAGGTGGACGGCCTAACAGGATGCTAAAAAACAGTGCTTGGGCTTCGCCCGACTCCTCAAACCGGGGGTCGTCAGCAGGCCCAGCGTCCAGGGGAGCTCCGGGCGTGCCGTTTCGTCCTGTTTCGCACCGGAATCGGT
>Ga0326721_10000068_pt1 | contig 81512 bp, 74 predicted proteins | sample SGPome_FD_203951 | JGI IMG/M metagenome (GOLD analysis project Ga0326721, IMG submission 203951) | Soil microbial communities from Southern Great Plains, Lamont, Oklahoma, United States - SGP_1_2016 | ecosystem: Engineered > Artificial ecosystem > Soil microcosm > Unclassified | place: USA...
CGACTTCGAGCTGGAGCACACCTTTCCGCTCATCGGGCGCCGGGTGATGCTGCTGAACGGCCGCCGGCTGCGCGCGGGGAGCCACGCCGAGCTGCTGGTGCTGGCCATGGAGGACGTGACCGAGCGGCGCCAGGCCGAGGCCGACTTCCAGGCCGTCGAAACCTACGCGCAGGACATCGTCGACACGGTGCGCGAGCCGCTCCTGATCCTGGACCCGGCGCTGCGCGTGCGCTCGGCCAACCGCGCCTTCTACCAGACCTTCCACGTCACGCCCGGCGAAACGGAAGACCGGCTGATCTACGAGCTGGGCAACGGCCAGTGGGACATCCCGGCGCTGCGCACCCTGCTCGAGGACATCATCCCGGCGAGCTCGGTATTCAGCGACTTCGAGCTGGAGCACACCTTTCCGCTCATCGGACGCCGGGTGATGCTGCTGAACGCCCGCACCCTGCAGGCGGGGAGCCACGCCGAGCTGCTGGTGCTGGCCATGGAGGACGTGACCGAGCGGCGCCACGCCGAGGGCGAGGTGGGCAAGGCGCGCGAGGCCGCCGAGGCGGCCAACCGCACCAAGAGCCTGTTCCTGGCCAACATGAGCCACGAGCTGCGCACCCCGCTGAACGCCATCCTGGGGTACTCCGAGATGCTGGCCGAGGAGGCGGCGGAGCAGAGGCTCGAAGCATTCGGGGCCGACCTGGAGAAGATCGGCGCCGCCGGGCGCCACCTGCTGGCGCTGATCAACGACATCCTGGACCTGTCCAAGATCGAGGCCGGGAAGATGGAGATGTTCCTGGAAACCTTCGACGTGGCCGAGATGATCGGCGAGGTGGCGTCCACCATCCGCCCGCTGGTCGAGGAGAACGCCAACGCGCTGGACATCGACCTGGCACCGGACCTGGGCGCCGTTTACGCCGACCAGATGAAGGTGCGCCAGATCCTCTTCAACCTCCTGTCCAACGCCGTGAAGTTCACCCGCGACGGCCGCATCACGGTGAACGGCGGGCGCGAGCGGATGGACGGGAGCGAGTGGATCGTGGTGCGCGTGGCCGACACCGGCATCGGGCTGAGCGCGGACCAGCTGGTGAAGCTGTTCAAGGACTTTACCCAGGCCGACGCCTCCACCACGCGCAAGTTCGGCGGCACCGGGCTGGGGCTGGCGCTCACGCGGCGCTTCTGCCAGATGATGGGCGGCGACGTCACGGTGCACAGCGTGGCGGACGAGGGAAGCGTCTTCACCGTCAAGCTTCCCGTGGTGGTCACCCAGACCGCCCCCGACCTCCCCGCCGACGGCGGCTGCCCCGCGCCCCCCGGCGCCGGCGCCGTCCCCGCTTCCGGCTGGGCGGGCGCCGACGGCGCCGAGGCCGCGCCGGGGTGCGTGCTGGTGATCGACGACGACCCGGTGCAGCGCGACCTGATGGAGCGCTTCCTGAGCCGCGAGGGGTTCTGCGTGCGCACCGCCTGCGGCGGCGAGGAGGGGCTGCGCCTGGCCCGGCGGATGCACCCGGTGGCCATCACCCTGGACGTGATGATGCCGGGGATGGACGGCTGGAGCGTGCTCACCGCGCTGAAGTCCGACGCGGCGCTGCGCGAGATCCCCGTGATCATGCTGACCATGGTCGACGACCCCGAGCGCGGCTTCACCCTGGGCGCCGCCGACTACGCCACCAAGCCGGTGAACCGCCAGCGCCTGTCCAGGATCCTGCGCAAGCACACCTGCCCCGACCCGCCCTGCCCGGTGCTGGTGGTCGAGGACGACCCCGCCACGCGGGCGATGACGCGCTCCATCCTGGAGAAGGAGGGGTGGAAGGTGAGCGAGGCCCCGAACGGGCGCGTGGCCCTGGAGATGATGGAGAGCGAGCGCCCCCGCCTGATCCTGCTGGACCTGATGATGCCGGAGATGGACGGCTTCGAGTTCGCCGACCGGGTGCGCCGCCACCCCGAGTGGCGCTCCATCCCCATCGTGGTGGTCACCGCCCGCGACCTGAGCTTCGAGGAGCGCCGCCGGCTGAGCGGCTACGTGGAAACCATCCTGCAGAAGGAGGGCGACACGCGCGAGATGCTGCTGCGCCAGGTGAGCGACCGGCTGAACGACCTGGCCGCGCCGCGCGCCGCCACCCCCGACCCGGAGAGAGGTGAAGGGCGCGCGCCGCGCGCCCTTCAGCCCGTGCCATGACGACGATCCTGCTGGTCGAAGACAACGACATGAACCGCGACATGCTCTCGCGCAGGCTGGAGCGCAAGGGCTTCTCCGTCGTCCTGGCGATGGACGGGCAGAGCGGGGTGGAGATGGCCGCCAGCCACGCCCCCGACCTGGTGCTGATGGACATGAGCCTGCCCGTGCTGGACGGGTGGGAAGCCACGCGCCGCCTGAAGGCCGCCCCGGAGACCCGCCACATCCCCGTCATCGCGCTGACCGCGCACGCCATGGCCGGCGACCGCGAGCGGGCGCTGGAGGCGGGGTGCGACGACTACGACACCAAGCCCATCGAGCTTCCCCGCCTGCTGGCCAAGATCGAGGCGCTGCTGGGTGCTGCGCCCTCCGCCGCCGAGGCCGCGCCGTGAGCGAGCCGCATCCGGCCGCCGGCGCCGCGGCCCCGCACGCGCTTCCCGCGGAGCTGATCCACGACCTGCGCACCCCGCTCAGCCAGATCATCGGCTACTCCGAGATGCTGATGGAGCGGGCGGAAGAGGCGGGTTCCGCCGACATCGCCCCCGACCTGGAAAAGGTCCGCGCCGCGGGGTACCGGCTGCTGGAGCTGATCAACGAGCACTTCCTGGCCATTCCCTCCGCGCCTCCGGCCACGCCCCACGCGTCCGGCGCCCCCGCGGGCGGGGCCGGGCGGCTGGCCGACTTCATCGTGTCCGGGCGCGAGCCGATCCTGGCCGAGTGGGAGGCGTTCGCGCGCACCTGTACGCCGGCCAGCGGGGCCATGGACATCACCGCGCTGCGCGACCACGCCGGCGAGATGCTCACCGTGATCGCCGCGGACCTGCGCACGGCGCAGGGCGGGCTCGAGCAGTCGGAGAAGTCGAAGGGTCTCGCGCCCGACGGCGGAGGTGACGAGTCCACCGCCGCCGAGGAGCACGGGGCCGGGCGCGCCGAGAGCGGCTTCACCGTGGAGCAGATGATCTCGGAGTACCGCGCCCTGCGCGCCAGCGTCATCCGCCTGTGGACCCAGTCGCGCGGCGAGCTGGGGCCCGCCGACCTGGAGGACCTCACGCGCTTCAACGAGGCCATCGACCAGTCGCTGGCCGAGTCCATCTCGCGCTACACCGAGGACCTGGACCACAGCAAGGAGATGTTCCTGGCCATCCTGGGGCACGACCTGAGGACCCCCTTGGGCGCGGTGATGACCTCGGCCAGGTTCATGCTCGAGACGCAGGGGCTGAAGGAGCCCAGCCTTACCCTCACCTCGCGCATCGCCAGCAGCTCCACGCGGATGGTGCACATGGTGGGTGACCTGCTGGACTTCACCCGCAGCCGCCTGGGCGGGGGGATCCCGGTGGTGCGGGCCGAGATGAACATGGCCAAGGTGGTGCACGACGTGGTGGACGAGATCGCCGCCGCGCACCCGGACCGCATCCTGCAGGTGGACACGCGCGGCGCGCCGTGGGGAGCGTGGGACTGCCCCCGCATCACCCAGGCGCTCACCAACCTGGTGGGCAACGCGCTGGAGCACGGCGCCCCGGGTTCGGCCGTGCGCGTGGAGGTGCAGGGCGACGACGACGAGGTCACCATCACCATCCACAACCGTGGCCCGGCCATCCCGGCGCACCGGCTGAACGGGATCTTCAACCCCATGAAGCCGCGCGAGGCGGTGGGCGGCGCCGCGGCCAGCGGGCCGTCGGGAAACCTGGGGCTGGGGCTCTACATCGCCGAGCGCATCGTGAACGCGCACAAGGGGCGCATCGAGGTCGAGTCCTCGGACGAGCGCGGCACCACCTTCACCGTCCACCTCCCCCGCCGGGGCTGACGGGCTCCGGCGCCGCGCGCCCGCCCGATCCCGTCCCGGCTCGTCGACCATCCATACCGGATCCGGCAACCACCTGCGCATTCCAGACGCACGGAGAGACGTCATCCTGAGTCGTCCCCGCGCTGCGCGCGTCCAAGGAGGATGAAAGGAGATCGTTCGTGAGTGCCGATGCCGCGGAGTGAGCGGATCAGCCTCGCGCGGTTTGCGAGGCTTCCCGTAGTTGTTGCTGCGGCTTCAGCCGCCGGTGAGGGGCAAGGCCGCGAACTTGTGCATCCGGCCAACTCACGTGCCACCACGCCCACAGATCCTTCGGCCTGCAAGGTGTTGTGCTGATGCGAGTTGTGGTGTGGCCGGCCTCAGGATGACGTCGGGCAGGTGCAGGGCGGAGCAGAAGCTGATCTCCCGGAGCTGGTCCTCCGTGTCCTTGGTGAGAGCGCTTGCAGGGGGCGATGGGACGGGGCGCGAAAGGCCGCCGCGGGGTGGACGAAATCCGGAATTTTCGCTAGATTGCATGGCTGTTCTGCGCAGGCGGGCACCTCGGCGAGAGGCGCCCGTCTTCGCTTTGAGAAAATTCGGAATCGAAGAAACGCGAGTCCGAGGACGTGCGGCGGGGCACGAACGGCCACCAACGGGCCGTCCCCTGTCCCCTGTACCCTGTCCCCTTGGAAATATGCAGATCCGCAACATCGCCATCATCGCCCACGTCGACCACGGCAAGACCACGCTGGTCGACCACATGCTGCGCCAGGCCGGCACCTTCCGCGAGAACCAGCAGGTGCAGGAGCGGGTGATGGACTCCAACCCGCTCGAGCGCGAGCGGGGGATCACCATCCTGGCCAAGAACCTGTCGGTGCGCTGGCACGACACCAAGGTCAACATCGTCGACACCCCGGGGCACAGCGACTTCGGCGGCGAGGTCGAGCGCATCCTGCGCATGGTCGACGGCGTGGTGCTGCTGGTCGACGCGGCCGAGGGGCCCATGCCGCAGACCCGCTTCGTCACCCGCAAGGCCATGGAGCTGGGGCTGCAGCCCATCGTCATCATCAACAAGATCGACCGCGGCGACGCCGACCCGCACCGCGTGCACGACGAGGTGCTGGAGCTGTTCATGGAGCTCGAGGCCGACGACCACCAGCTGGACTGCCCGTTCCTGTACGCCGTGGGCCGCGAGGGCGTGGCCATGCGCAGCCCCGAGGAAGAGCGCAAGGACCTGACGCCGCTCTTCGAGACCATCCTGGAGACGATCCCCGCGCCGCGCGCCAGCGAGGGCCCGTTCCAGATGCTGGTGTCCACCATCGACTACTCGCCCTACCTGGGGCGGCTGGCCATCGGCAAGATCGAGCGCGGCACCGGGCGCGTGGGCGACACCGTGGTCCTCGTCACGCACGGCGACAACACCGCGCAGATGACGCGCAACAAGATCAGCAAGCTGTACACCTTCGACGGGCTGGAGCGCCACGAGACCGAGTCGGCCTCGGCCGGCGACGTGGTGGCGCTGGCCGGGCTCACCGACGTGGAGATCGGCGCCACCGTGTGCGACGCCGAGAACCCCGACGCGCTCGAGGGCATCGCCGTCGAGGAGCCCACGGTGTCGGTCGACATCATGCTGAACAACTCGCCTTTCGCCGGGCGCGAAGGGAAGTACGTCACCAGCCGCCAGGTGCGCGACCGGCTGTTCAAGGAGCTGGAGAGCAACGTCGCGCTGCGCGTGGAAGAGACCGATTCGCCCGACACGCTCACCGTCTCCGGCCGCGGCGAGCTGCACCTGGGCATCCTGATGGAGACCATGCGGCGCGAGGGGTACGAGTTCGCCGTCTCGCGCCCGCGCGTGATCCTGAAGAAGGCACCCGACGGGCAGCTCCAGGAGCCGTACGAGGAGGTCACCATCGACCTTCCCGAAACGCACATGGGGCCGGTCATCGAGAAGATGGGCCAGCGCCGCGCCGAGATGCTGGAGATGCGCAACCCCGGGGGCGGCCTCGTGCGCCTGGTCTACAAGACACCGGCGCGCGCGCTCTTCGGCTACCGCAGCGAGTTCCTCACCGACACGCGCGGCGAGGGCACGCTGCACCACCGGTTCCTGGAATACGGCCCGTTCGTGGGCTCCATGAACACGCGCAGCCGCGGCGTGCTGGTCAGCATGATGAACGGCGAGGCGGTGGCGTTCTCGCTGGGCAACCTGCAGGAGCGCTCCACCTTCTTCATCGAGCCCGGCGTGCCGGTGTACGAGGGGATGATCGTGGGCGAGAACTCGCGCCCGGGCGACATGGAGGTGAACGTCACCCGCGGGAAGAAGCTCACCAACATGCGCGCCTCCGGCAGCGACGACAACATCCTGCTGGAGCCGCCCAAGGTGATGACCCTCGAGGACGCGATGGGCTACATCGCCGACGACGAGCTGATCGAGGTCACGCCCAAGTCGCTGCGCCTGCGCAAGCGCCTGCTGAACGCCAACGACCGCAAGAAGGCCAGCCGCGCCGCGTCTGCCTGATCGTATCTGCGGTTCAAAGAGACGAGCCCTCTTCCGACGATGATCGGGAGGGGGCTCGCTTGCTTCAACAGCAGGTCTTGGGCGTGTTGGGCGCCGAGGCGCCCAAACGGGCTGCGCGCGCGGTAGGCAACGATACGACTGTTGCCAACCGCGCCGGGCCACCGCCGCGCCAGTGCCCGATGCGTCTCCTCCGCATCGTTCGGGCGCGGCGGCGTCCCGGCCCTTCGGGCGCGCATCCCTCACGCGGGTGCATCGTGCAACCTTCCGCCCTCCCCATCCGTCGTATCCAGCAGAGGTGGTGGAGGTGATGATCCGATGCATCTCCGGCGCACTGCGATGCGCACCGATCCCCGTATCTCCGCCCCCGGGGCGCGCTTGTGATGCATCGCCGCGACGCCATGCGTTGCCGCGCCACGACCGTAGCAGCCGCGCGTGGTTGCGCGTTGTAGTGACGGGGCGGCGTCCATGCGCGTCCATCTCGGCTCGCGTGGCGGGCGGGGCGCGACACAGGGCCGAGTTCCTCGGGAAACAAAGGCCTTGACACGTTCCGAACGCCCTTTACTTTCCCGCCGAACGGGGCCGGCCCGGCACCGTCCTTGCCGCTGCCCGCAGGGCCACCCATCGAATCCCGTCCACCAGAGGAGACTCCGGAATGCCGAACGTGATGGCTCACCCGTCAATCGGTGACGAGCTCGCGCTCGATACACTGTTCTTCGCTCGATTCGAGGAAGAGGAAGAGGGCGAGTGGAGCAACACCGATCGCGAGGAGGGCTGGGACGACGAGGACGACCTCGAAGACGAGGACGAATGGGACGACGAGGACGATTGGGACGAGGACGACGACGAGTGGGATGACGAGGAAGGCTGGGACGACGACGAAGAAGGCGGCGACGAAGAGTTCTGATCCGCCCCCCGGCTCCCCTGGTGGTCCCCCCACGCCCGGCGCCCGCACCCAGCGGGCGCCGGGCTTGTTGCAGGGGACAGGGGACAGGGCAGGACCTGCCACTCAGCACTCAGCACTCAGCACTCAGCACTCAGCACTCCCGCACTCCCGCACTCCCCTCGTTGCCGCCCCGAACCCGGTGGGTTAGCTTTCTCGGGTTTGCGACCGATTCGCACCGGATTGGCCGATACTTCAGCGCGACCATGCCGACCTACGAATATCGCTGTCCCCAGTGCGGGACGGACTTCGAGAAGTTCCAGAAGATGAGCGACGAGCCGGTGGCCGAGTGCCCCGGCTGCGGCGCCGCCGCCGAGCGCCGCCTGTCCGCGGGCGCCGGCCTGCTCTTCAAGGGGAGCGGCTTCTACATCACCGACTACCGCGGCGAGGGCTACAAGAAGGCCGCGCAGGCGGATGGCGGCGGCTCGTCGTCGTCCGAACCCAGGTCCGACGCGAAGCCCGCGGCGGACTCGAAGCCCGCGCCCAAAAGCGAGAGCAAGCCCACGCCGAAGGCCGAGTGATGGCCGCCGACAAGCTGCAGGCCGAGCTCCAGCGCGTGCTGGGCGAGATGGGCGTCGACGCCGGCCACCCCGTCACCCTCGAGCGCCCGCGCAACCCCGACCACGGCGACTGGGCGACCAACGTCGCGCTCACCCTCGCCAAGCCGCTGCGCCGCTCGCCGCGCCAGATCGCCGACGAGCTGGCGGGGCGCATCGACGCGGCGGCCGCCGGCGTGAGCGCCGTGGAGGTCGCGGGGCCCGGCTTCATCAACTTCCGCCTGGCGGGCGACTACCTGGCCGCCGGGCTGCAGTCCATCCTCTCGGCCGGCGCCGACTACGGCCGCTCCAACCCGGGCGGCGGGCGGCCGGTGATGGTCGAGTTCGTCTCCGCCAACCCCACCGGGCCGCTGCACATCGGCCACGGGCGCCAGGCCGCGCTCGGCGACGCCGTCAGCGAGCTGCTGGCGTGGGCCGGGTGGAAGGTGCACCGCGAGTTCTACTACAACGACGCGGGCGAGCAGATCATGCGGCTCGCGCGCTCGGTGTGGGCGCGCTACCAGCAGGAATCCGGCGCGGACGCCGCCTTCCCCGAGGACGGCTACCACGGCGAGTACGTCCGCGAGATCGCCCGCGAGCTCATCGCCCTCCACGGCGAGCGGTGGAAGGGCGACGACTCGCCGGAGGCGATGGACGAGATGCGCCGCTTCGCCGTGGCGCGGCTGCGCGAGGAGCAGAACCGCGACCTCGACGGCTTCGGCGTCCGCTTCGACGAGTTCTTCCTGGAATCGTCGCTCTACACCTCCGGCCGCGTGGAAGACACCATCCGCCGGCTGCGCGAGACGGGTCACGTCTACGAGAAGGACGGCGCCGTCTGGCTCAGGACGACGGAGTTCGGCGACGACAAGGACCGGGTGATGGTGAAGAGCACCGGCCACCCCACCTACTTCCTTCCCGACGTCGCCTACCACCTTTCCAAGTGGGAGCGCGGCTTCCGGCGCGCCATCAACGTGCAGGGCTCCGACCACCACGGCACCACGGCCCGCGTCCGTGCCGGGCTGCGGGCGCTGGGGCTGCCGGAGGGCTACCCCGAGTACGTGCTGCACCAGATGGTGCTGGTGATGCGCGAGGGGGTGGAGGTGAAGTTCAGCAAGCGCGCGGGCGACTACGTGACGCTGCGCGAGCTGTACGACGAGGTGGGGGTGGACGTGGCGCGCTACTTCTTCCTCATGCGCCGCGCCGAGGCCCAGCTCACCTTCGACATCGACCTGGCGCTGGACCGGTCCGACAAGAACCCGGTCTACAAGGTCCAGTACGCCCACGCGCGGATGAGCAGCATCTTCCGCCGCGCCGAGGTGGACCCCGGGACGCTCGATGCCGCCTCGGCCGACCTGTCGCTCCTGTCCGACGACGCCGAGGCCGAGCTGGTGAAGCTCCTCCTCCGCTTCCCCGAGGTGGTGGCCGCGGCCGCCGAGCGGCACGCGCCCCACGCGCTGAGCGAGTACGCCGAGGAAGTGGCCGGCGCCGTGAACTCGTGGTACCACGCGGGGAACCGCGACCCCGCGCTGCGGGTGATCGGCCCCGGGGTGGCGCCCGAGGTTTCGCGCGCGCGGCTGGTGCTCGCGCGCGCCGTGCAGATCGTGCTGAGGAACGGCCTGGCCGTGCTCGGCATCACCGCCCCCGAACGGATGCAGCGCGAGAGCGGCGACGAGGCCGCCCTCGAAGCGGTCTGAGAACAATCAACGTAAAACCATGTCGATTCTCGTGGTTGGCAGTGTCGCCCTCGACACCGTCGAGACCCCCTTCGGCCGCGCCGACGAGGCGCTGGGCGGCTCGGCCACCTTCTTCTCCGCCGCCGCCAGCCTCTTCTGCCCCGTGCAGCTGGTGGGCGTGGTGGGAAGCGACTACCCGGTCCGGGCGCTCGACTTCCTGGCCGAGCGCGGGGTGGACCTGGCCGGGCTGGAGCGCGCCGAGGGCGAGAGCTTCCGCTGGGCGGGGAAGTACGCGTTCGACCTGAACTCGCGCGAAACGCTGGAAACGCGCCTGGGCGTGTTCGCCGAGTTCCAGCCCAAGATCCCCGCCGAGTTCCGCGACGCCGAGTGGGTGTTCCTGGGGAACATCGACCCCGAGCTGCAGCTGAACGTGCTGGACCAGGTGGCCGCGCCGAAGTTCGTGGCGTGCGACACCATGAACCTGTGGATCGACATCAAGCGCGACCGGCTGCTGGACCTGCTGAAGCGCGTGGACCTGCTGCTGGTGAACGACGCCGAGGCGCGCCAGCTCTCGGGCGACTTCAACCTGTCGCGCGCGGCGCGGTGGATCCTGGAGCGGGGCCCGCGCTACCTGATCATCAAGAAGGGCGAGCACGGCGCCATCCTCTTCACCCCGCACTCCACCTTCTTCGCCCCCGGCTTCCCGCTGGAAGAGGTGTTCGACCCCACCGGCGCGGGTGACGCCTTCGCGGGCGGGTTCATGGGGCACCTGGCGCAGTGCGGCCGCGTGGACGACCACGACCTGCGCCGCGCGGTGATCTACGGCTCCGTCCTCGGCTCGTACGCGGTGGAGCGGTTCTCGGTGGAGCGCTTCAAGGACCTGGCGATGGACGAGATCGAGGACCGCGTCCGCTCGTTTCGCGAGATGACCGTGTTCGAGCTGCCGGTGGACGCCGGTGTCTGAGACGCCGGCGGGCGGGCTCTCGTACGCGGCCGCCGGCGTCGACATCGACGCGGCGCAGCGGGCGATGGTGGGGGTCGCGCAGCTGGTGCGCTCCACCGCCACCTCCGACACGCTCTCGGAGCTGGGCTCCTTCGGCGGGCTGTACCGCGTCCCGCGCGACGCGCGGCAGCCCGTCCTCGTGGCCAGCACCGACGGGGTGGGAACCAAGCTGAAGCTGGCCTTCCTCACCGGCCGCCACGGCACGGTGGGCGAGGACCTGGTGAACCACTGCGTGAACGACATCCTGGTCCAGGGCGCCCGCCCCCTCTTCTTCCTGGACTACGTCGGCCTCGGCCGGCTCCGTCCCGGCGTGGTCGAGGAGCTGGTGGGCGGGATCGCGCGCGGGTGCCGGGCCAACGGCTGCGCGCTGCTGGGCGGCGAGACGGCGGAAATGCCGGACTTCTACGCCCCCGGCGAGTACGACCTGGCGGGGACCGTCGTGGGGATGGTGGAGGAGGACCGCGTCATCGACGGCTCCGCCATCCGCGCGGGCGACGCGGTCGTCGCGCTCGCCTCGTCCGGGCTGCACACGAACGGCTACTCGCTGGCGCGGAAGGTGGTGTTCGACCGGATGGGGCTCTCCGTCGACGACCCGTTTCCGGACGAGGACGCGAGCGTGGCCGACGTCCTGCTGCGCGTGCACCGCTCGTACCTGAAGCCGCTCTGGCCGCTGGTCGAGCGCGGGGAGATCCGCGGGCTGGCGCACATCACCGGCGGCGGGCTGGTGGACAACGTCCCGCGCATCCTGCCGGACGGACTTGATGCGCGCTTCGACCTGTCGTCGTGGACGGTGCCGCCCGTCTTCCGCGTGCTGCAGCGCCACGGCGCGGTGGACGAGCGGGAGATGTTCCGCGCCTTCAACATGGGCGTGGGGATGGTGGCCGTGGTCGCCGCGGACCGCGCGGACGCGGTCGTCGCCGAACTGCGCGGGGCGGGGGAGCGGGCCTGGGTCGCGGGGGAGATCGTCCCCGGCGAGGGCCGGACGGTGCTCGGATGATGGGAAGGACGAAGCTCGGGCTGGCCGCGGCCGCGCTGGCGATCGTCCTGACGGCGGAGAGCGCCCGGGCGCAGGTGGGGAGCTGCGTCGCCCCGTCGATGTTCGGGGGCGCCTGCCCGGCCGTCGCCCAGGCGCTGCACAGCGCGGTGCCGCAGGTGGGGATCGCGGCCGCGGGCGGCAACCCGCTGCAGGGGACGGCCAGCGTGGCCGGCGTGCGGCTCGGCTTCTTCCCCAGCCTCACCGCGGAGCTGCGCCTGACCGGCGCGCGGATGCGCCTGCCGGACGTCGGGAGCGCGAACCCGGCCGGGAGCGAGAGCGCGGAGCTGGTGGGCTCGGTGGACGCGGACCTGGCGGTGTCGCTCTCGCGGGGGCTGGCCGGCGGGGTGGCGGGGCTGGGCGCGGTGGACCTGCTGGCCAGCGTGGGGGTGCTCCCCGGCGGCGGCTCGCGCGAGGGCGCCAGCTTCACCTGGGGCGTGGGCGCGCGCCTGGGCATCCTGCGCGAGTCCTTCGGCACCCCCGCGGTGAACGTCTCGGCGATGTACCGCCAGGTGAACGGCGTGCAGGTCGGCTCCACCCGCGCGGGCACGCCGGGCGAGCTGGACTTCGGCGTGGCCGACGTGAGCGTCCGCGCCACGGTGGCCAGGCGGGTGGCGCGGTTCGGGCTGGTCGGCGGCGCGGGATACGACCGCTTCACCGGGCGCGATGCGCGCTTCTCCCTCACCGACGGCAGCGTCTTCCAGACGGTGGAGCAGGACGTGGACGAGGGCCGCTGGTCCCTCTTCGGCAACGTCTCGCTTCCGCTGACCGTGGGCGCCGTCACGCTCGAGGGCGGGTGGATGAGCGGCGGCGACGCCATTCCCGGTTATCCGTCGGCCGCGGCCACGTTCGACCCCGGCTCGGGGACGGTCTTCGGCAGCCTCTCCTTGCGGCTGTCGCTGTAACCCGTTCGGGTAGATGGAGATGCGACGCGGCGGGCGAGGGGCGACCTTCGCCCGCGCGTTTTCGGAGTCCGTAACCGGAAGGCATCATACCGGATTCGGAGATTGATCGTGCAATCCGACAGCACACGTGCGACCTCGCCTATAGATCCTTCGGCCTGCAACCGCGCGTGTGGGGGCAACGACGGCGTGGTCGGCCTCAGGATGACGTCTCTCTGTGCGTTTGGAATGCACAGGTGATTGCTAGATCCGATATCACACGGAGGAAACGGAGGGAACGGAGATACAGAGCAGTTCTCCGTTTCCTCCGTGTGATACGAAAATCCGGAGAAGGATCGGTACATCCTGCCGACTCACGTGCTGCCGCGCCCACAGATCCTTCGGCCTGCAAAGGGTTGGGATGATGCGAGTTGCGGTGTGGCCGGCCTCAGGATGACGTCGGGCGGGTGCAGTGCGGATGCAGAAGCCGATCTCCCCGGTTTGGTACGAGAATCATGAGTGAGCGTCCCGAGGACCGCGAATGGATGCGCCGCGCGCTGGCCCTGGCGCCGCGTGGGTGGGGCCGCACCGCGCCCAACCCGATGGTCGGCTGCGTCCTGGTCCGCGACGGCGCCGTCGTCGGCGAGGGATGGCACACGGAGTACGGCCAGCCGCACGCCGAGGTCGAGGCGCTGCGCGCGGCGGGCGATGCGGCCCGCGGCGCGACGGCCTACGTGACGCTTGAGCCCTGCTCGCACTTCGGGAAGACGCCGCCGTGCACCGACGGCCTGCTCGCCGCCGGGGTGCGGCGCGTCGTGTTCGCGGCGCACGATCCCAACCCGAAGGCGTCCGGCGGCGGCGAGGTGCTGCGCGCGGCGGGGATCGACGTCACCGGCGGCGTGGAGGAGCAGGCGGCGCGCGACCAGAACGCCGTCTTCTTCCACGCGCACTCGGCGGCGGGGGATGCGCGGCCGTTCGTCGCGCTGAAGCTGGCGCTGTCGCTGGATGCGCGCATCGCCGACCGCGACGGACGCTCGGTGTGGATCACGGGCGAGGAGGCGCGGGTGGAGACGCATCGCCTGCGCGCGGGGTTCGACGCGGTCGCGGTCGGCGTCGGCACCGTGCTGGCCGACGATCCGCTGCTGACGGCGCGCGGCTCCGTCATCCCCCGCATCCCCCCCGCCCGCGTGGTGCTGGACCGCGCGCTGCGGCTGCCGGTCGATTCCAATCTCGTCCGCACGGCGCACGAGGTGCCGGTCATCGCCATCGCGAGGGCGGATGCGCCGAAGGAGCGGCAGCGGGCGCTGGAGGGGGCCGGCGTGCGCGTCCTGACGTCCGGCGACGGCGTCGAACGGACGCTCGAAACGTTGCGGGAGGCGGGGATTCGGTCCATGTTCGTGGAAGGCGGCGCCGAAATCGCGGGATCGCTGCTGCGCGCGGGGCTCGTGGACCGGCTCCACCTCTTCTACGCGCCGGTCTTCCTGGGCCCCGACGGGCTGAGCCCCTTCGCCGCGCTGGAGAGCCCGGCGATCACGGAGGCGCCGCGCTGGAGGCGGGTGGAGACGGAGAGCTTCGGCGCCGACACGCTGGTCACGCTCGCACGGGAGTAGGGGTGTTCACGGGGATCGTGGAAGAGGTCGGCACCATCCAGGACGTGCGCGAGGAAGGCAACGGCGTCGTCTGCACCATTTCCTGCCAGGCGGTGCTGGACGGGCTGGGGCTGGGCGACAGCGTGGCCATCGACGGCGCCTGCCTGACGGTGACGTCGATCCTGGACCACGCCTTCACCGTGCAGGCGGTGGGGACCACGCTGGGACGGACGACGTTCGGGGGATTCGAGGCCGGGCGGCGGGTGAACCTGGAGCGCGCGCTCTCGCTCGGCCAGCGCCTCGGCGGGCACATCGTGCAGGGCCACGTGGACGGATTGGGAGAGGTGATCTCCATCCGCCGCGAGGAAGAGCTGGTGCTGATCGACTTCCGCATGCCCGCGGACGTGGCGTCGGTCACGGTGCTGCACGGCTCCATCACGCTGAACGGCATCTCGCTCACGGTGAACGCGCTCCCGGCGCCCGACGTCTGCCAGGTGTCCATCATCCCCTTCACCTGGGAGCACACGAATCTCGCGGAGCTGAGCGAGGGCGACGCGGTGAACCTGGAGGGCGACACCATCGGCAAGTACGTGCGCCACCTGCTGGGGATGCCGGCCGCGCAGTCCATCGGCGGCGCGGCCGAGCCGGAGCACGTGATGAAGGCGTGGGGGTACTGAAAAGAAGTGCTAAGTGCTAAGTGCTAAGTGCCAAGTGCCAAGTGCTAAGTGCTGCGGTTGAAGTCCGCGAAGGCGGACTGCGTGCCGTTGTAGCCGCGAGTTTACTCGCATTTTCGTCGGTAACACTCGCATTTTTGCCGGAAATCGCGCCGTTGGTCGGATTCGGCGGGTTGATCGTACCTGCACTGATCGAGCGTATCGGCGGTTCGAGCGTATAGAAGGAGGGAGACGATGCCGTTCGACACGGTCGAGGCCGCGATCGAGGACATCCGGAACGGGAAGATGGTGATCGTGGCCGACGACGAGAACCGCGAGAACGAGGGCGACCTCGTCTGCGCCGCGGAGCTCGTGACGCCGGAGATCATCAACTTCATGGCCACGCACGCGCGCGGCCTGATCTGCCTGGCGCTGACCGCGGAGCGCGCGGACGAGCTGGACCTGCGCCTGATGACCGACCACAACACCGAGGCGCTGGGCACCGCCTTCACCGTGTCGGTGGACGCGGCGCACCGCTTCGGCGTGACCACGGGGATCAGCGCCAGCGACCGCGCCACCACCATCCGCGTGGCCATGGACCCGGCCAGCGTCCCCGGCGACCTGCGCCGCCCGGGCCACGTCTTTCCGCTGCGCGCGCGCCCCGGCGGCGTGCTGCGGCGCGTGGGGCAGACCGAGGCCTCGGTGGACCTCGCCCGCCTGGCGGGGCTGAAGCCCGGCGGCGTGATCTGCGAGATCATGAACGAGGACGGCACCATGGCGCGCCGGCCGCAGCTGGAGGAGTTCGCGGCCCGTTACGGCATCCGCTTCATCACTGTGGCCCAGATCGTCGCGTACCGCCTGCAGCGCGAGCGGCTGGTGCGGCGCGCGGCCGAGGCCATCATCCCCACCCCGTCGGGCGAGTGGCGCATCATCGCCTACCACAACGACGTGGACCAGTTCGAGCACGTGGCGATGGTGAAGGGCGAGGTGGAGGGGGTGGACGGCGTGCTGGTGCGCATGCACAGCGAGTGCCTGACCGGCGACGTGTTCCACTCGCTGCGCTGCGACTGCGGCGAGCAGCTGGACGCCGCCATGCGCAAGATCGACGAGGAGGGGCGCGGCGCCATCGTCTACCTGCGCCAGGAGGGGCGGGGGATCGGGCTGGTGAACAAGCTGCGCGCCTACAACCTGCAGGACCAGGGGATGGACACGGTGGAGGCCAACGAGAAGCTGGGCTTCCGCCCCGACCTGCGCGACTACGGAATCGGCGCGCAGATCCTGCTGGACCTGGGGCTCCGGAACATCCGCATCCTGACCAACAACCCCAAGAAGATCGTGGGGATCGACGGATACGGCCTGTCGGTGCTGGAGCAGGTGCCGCTCGGCGTGAAGCCGAACCCGCACAACAGCGGCTACCTGCGCGCCAAGCGCGACAAGATGGGCCACCTCTTCCCGGTGGACGGGGAGGAGCAGCTGGACGAGCAGGCGGCATGAACAGAAGTGCGTGAGTGCGGAAGTGCGGAAGTGCGCTGGCTCCGCTCGAATCCGACGCACTCACGCACTCACGCACTCACGCACTCACGCACTTTCTTTCCGATGATCGAGCACGCGGGGCACTTCCGGGGTGACGGGCGGCGGTTCGGGATCGTCGTGGCCCGCTTCAACGACTTCATCACGCGGCCGCTGCTGGCGGGCGCGCGCGACTGCCTGCTGCGCCACGGCGTGGCGGACGACAACATCGAGGCGGCCTGGGTGCCCGGGGCGTGGGAGATCCCGGGGACGCTCGCCGTCCTCGCCGCCAGCGGGCGCTTCGACGCGCTGATCGCGCTGGGATGCGTGATCCGCGGGGCCACGCCGCACTTCGACTACGTGGCCGGGCACGCCGCCAGCGGCACCGCCGCGGTCGCCGCGGCCCACGACCTGCCGGTGATCTTCGGCGTGCTCACGACGGACACGATCGAGCAGGCCATCGAGCGCGCCGGCACCAAGGCCGGGAACAAGGGGTGGGACAGCGCCCTTGCCGCGCTGGAGATGGCCGACCTGTACGCCACGCTGAAGAACGGGGAGAAGGCCGGGTGAGAAGCCGCAGCAAGGCCCGAGGGTGGGCGCTCCAGGGGCTCTACGCGTGGGAGAGCCGCGGCGGGCAGCCCGAAGACGCGATGCGCATCCTGCAGACGCTCTTCTCCACCCTGCGCGTGTCGCCGGCCAACCGGCCGTACGCCGAGGTGCTGGTCCGCCTGGTGGCCACCAACCTGGAGCGCATCGACGCGCTGGTGCTGGAGGCGCTCACCAACTGGCGGATGGAGCGCCTGGCGGCCATCGACCGCAACGTGCTGCGCCTGGGCGTGGCCGAGATGCTGTTCGTGGACGACGTGGCGCCCCGCATCACCATCCGCGAGATGGTGCAGCTGGCGGAGAAGTACGGGACCCACGACAGCCCGCGCTTCGTGAACGGCGTGCTCGACGCGGTGATGCGCCGGGTCGCGCCGGAAGGGGCCGCGCCGGCGCGGTGAAGCTCCTCGTCATCAACTGGCAGGACCTGGCCAACCCGCACTCCGGCGGCGCCGAGGTCCACCTGCACGAGATCTTCGGCCGGCTGGCGCGGCGCGGGCACGGCGTCACCCTCCTCTGCTCCGGCTTCCCCGGCGCCTCGCCGGCGGACGAGGCGGACGGGATGCGGATCCACCGCACCGGCGGCCGGCACACCTTCACGCTGGCAGCCGCGCCGTTCTACCGCCGTCATCTCGCCGCGGAACGCTTCGACGCCGTCGTCGAGGACCTGAACAAGATCCCGCTCTTCACGCCGTACTGGGTCGAGCGCCCGCTCGCCCTGCTCGTCCACCACCTCTTCGGCACCACCGCCTTCCGCGAGGCCTCGGCTCCGTTCGCCGCGGCCACCTGGATGCTCGAGCGCCCCATCCCCCTCGTCTACCGCGGGCTACCCGCCGAAGCCGTCTCGGAGAGCACGCGCGACGACCTGGTCGCGCGGGGACTCAGGCGGCAGGACATCCGCGTGATCCACAACGGCGTGGACGTGGATTTCTTCCGCCCCGATCCATCCATCTCCCGCGACGCGGAGCCCACCTTCCTCTCCGTCGGCAGATTGAAGAAGTACAAGCGGATCGACCACGCGATCGAGGCCGTGGCGCGTCTCAGGGCGCGCAACCGCTTCGTGCGGCTGGTGATCGCGGGGAAGGGGGATGACGAGCCGCGGCTCCGCGAGACCGTCGCCCGCCTGGGCGTGGGGGATCGCGTGACCTTCGCGGGATTCGTGACGGAGGAGGGGAAGCGCGACCTGATGCGGCGCGCGTGGGCGACCGTGCAGCCGTCGCCCAAGGAAGGGTGGGGGATCACCAACATCGAGGCCGCCGCCTGCGGCACGCCGACCATCGCCAGCGACTCGCCCGGCCTGCGCGAGTCCGTGGTCCACAACACCACGGGGCTCCTCTACCCTCACGGCGACGTCGCCGCGCTGGCGGACGCGCTGGAGCGGCTGGCGATGGACGAGGTCGAGGTCGCGCGGCTGGGCGCGGGCGCGCATCAGTTCGCGCAGGGCTTCACCTGGGACCGCGCCGCCGACCTCACCGAGGCGCACCTGGCGGAGGTCGCCGCAAGCCGCTGACGAAAGACCGGGTTCGATCGATACGGTTCGGTGCAGCTTCCGTTGGAATGCACTCTTTTGTTTCCGGAACATTCCTTCCGGGCTGAATGGACGGGGAGTTTCAAGTAGTCGATCTGCATCAAGTTAGATCATCATCACCTCGACGTACGCGTGTGGCACCGGGCGTGCCTTGATGGCGCGGAAACCCCAAATCTGCAACGGCTCCGCATCACCTGTCCGGGGCCGCCACCCATCCGCGTCTCGAGGATCGTCATGCGTCACCCCTGGAAGCGTCTTCCCGTCGTCCTTGCTGCCATCGCGCTGGCCGGCTGCTCCGGCGACCTGCTCGGCCCGGCCGGCGCGCGGCGTGCCATCATCCCGCCGGCGCACAACCCCATCATCTTCGTGCACGGCTGGCACGGCACCGCGTCCACGTGGACCACCATGATCGGCCGCTTCAAGGCCGATGGCTGGACCGACGCCGAGCTGAGCAATTTCACCTACAGCTCCGACCAGTCGAACGCCACCACCGCCAAGCTGCTGGCCGCGCGCGTCGACTCCGTGCTCGCCGCGACCGGGGCCACGCAGGTGGACATCGTCAGCCACAGCATGGGCGCGCTGAGCACGCGCTACTATGCGAAGAACCTGGGCGGCAGCGGCAAGATCGACGCGTGGGTCTCGCTCGGCGGGCCCAACCACGGGACGCAGACGGCGTACGCCTGCTTCACCACGGCGTGCCAGGAGATGTACCCCGGCAGCACCTTCCTGAAGAACCTGAACTCGGTGGACGAGACGCCCGGCACGCCGCGCTATGCGACGTTCTGGTCACCGTGCGACGAGGTGATCAACCCCGACAGCAGCGTGCCCCTGAGCGGCGGCGCCGTGAACACCCAGACGTCGTGCCTCACGCACAGCAACCTGCACGAGGACGCCACCGTCTACGCCAAGGTCCGCGACTGGGTGAAGTAGACCGGGACATCAGTTCATCGCACGAAAACACCCGGAGACGTCATCCTGAGGCCGGCCGCGATGAACTCGCCGCCGCACCGGTGACGGCAGGCCGAAGGATCTATCGCCCGTCGAGCACGTGAGCGGCGGGATTGCACCGGTGGCCTCGGTGCATTCCCTCCGCTGACGTGCGAAGCCGGCGATAGATCCTTCGGCCTGCAAATGCCTGCGCGAACGTCGATCGTGGTGTGGCCGGCCTCAGGATGACGTCTTTCTCGGGATGAGCGTGAAAAGAAGCGTGCCGGGGGTTACGACAGTGGTGGTGTGGCCTCCGAATGACGTCGGGGTGGGACAAAAGCGAGGCGCGGAGCCGGGGAGAACCATCTCCGCGGCTCCGCGCCTCCGCGTGAGACCGGCAGGGCTTGGTCAGGCCGGAACGGGTTCCGGCTCGGGCTCGGCGATGGCTTCCTTCATCTCGCTCCACCACTCCGCATCGGGGATCTCGGCGTACACGGGGTTGGAGAGGTAGCGCTCGCCGAAGTCGCAGATGATGGACACGATGAGCTTCCCCTCGTTCTCCGGCCGCGCGGCCACCTGCAGCGCCGCCCAGGTGATGGACCCCGACGAGATGCCGGCGAAGATCGCCTCCTCGCGCGCCAGCCGCCGCGCGGTGGCGATCGCGTCGTCGTTCGTCACCTGAACCACCTCGTCGTACACCGACGTGTCCAGGTTGCCGGGAACGAACCCCGTGCCGATCCCCTGCTGCTTGTGCGGCGACGGCTGCCCGCCCGAGAGCACCGGGCTTTCCGCCGGCTCCACGGCCACCACCTTCAGCTCCGGCTTGCGTTCCTTCAGGTAGCGCCCCGTGCCGGTGATCGTTCCGCCCGTTCCCACGCCGGCCACGAAGACGTCGATCTTCCCCTCCGTGTCCTCCCAGATCTCCGGCCCCGTCGTGCGGTAGTGGATGCGCGGGTTGGCCGGGTTGTCGAACTGGCGCGGGATCCACGCGCGGTCGCCCAGCTTCCCCGCGATCTCCTCCGCCCGGGCGATGGCGGCCTTCACCCCCTTGGCCCCCTCCGTCAGCACGATCTGCGCACCGAGCGAGCGCAGCATGCCGCGCCGCTCCACCGTCATCGTGTCGGGCATGGTGAAGATGCAGCGGTAGCCGCGCGCGGTGGCGGCGTATGCCAGCCCGATCCCCGTGTTGCCGCTGGTGGGCTCCACGATGATCATCCCCGGTCGCAGCCGCCCGCTCTCGATCGCGTCGTCCAGCATGGCCGCGCCGATGCGGTCCTTTACCGAGTTGAAGGGGTTGTACCCCTCGTGCTTCACCACGAGGCGCCCCGGCAGGCCGGCGGACAGGCGGTTCAGCTGGATGAGCGGCGTGTCGCCGAAGGTCTCGGTGACGTCGCGGTAGATGCGGCGGCGGGGCATGGCGGGCTCCCTGGCGTTGGGGTGGGGAGGCGATGCTGCGTCCGGTCCAATCTAGCGGCGAGGGGCGAGCGGCGCCCTGACCGCGTTCAGCCGTGCGCGGACGCCTTGCGCAGCAGCGACATCTGCGCGGTGTGGGCCACGCAGTGCTGCACGGCGCCGTGCAGCATGACGTAGAAGGTGACGCCGGAGCCCAGCGGCCGGTCGCGCTCGTCGCCCATCACCTCGTCCAGCCGCGCGGCGGGGAAGCGGCGGACTTCGGCCAGGAGCGCGCGGTACGACGCCTCCAGCATCTCCATCGTCCACCGCCAGTTTTCGTCCGACGGCTCCGGCATCTCCGGCCAGTCTCCGTCTTCCGGCTCGCGCGCGGTGCCGGTGCGCACCCGCCGCGCGACCTCGCGGTTCCACGACGTCAGGTGCAGCGCGATCTCCCAGATGGTGTGCGCCTGCGGGATCGGCCGCCGCGCCGCCTCCTCCGCCGCCACCCCGCGGAGGGCGTCCATCGTGCTGGAGCCGTACCACGCGTCGCCGTCGAAGACGCGCGCCAGCTGGTCGGCGATTCGCTCGATCTCGTCCATCTCCCTGATGATCCGCCGCGTCACCCCGGCCGCAGCCCGGCGACGACGATGAAGGTGACGAAGAGCGCGACGAGGGCGACCGCAAGCATCTTCTGCCAGCCCTCTCGATCGATGACGATGCCGCTCACCAGCAGCGCGAAGAACACCGCCTCGTACGGGCGCTCGGGCGCGAGCAGCGGGTCGCCCGACACGGCCACGGCGCGGGTCGCGTTCAGCAGCGGCACCGCCGCCAGGAAGCCGAAGTACCAGCGGTGGTTGGCGAAGAAGTGCGACTTCAGGTCGATCTCCCCCTCGCCCTCGAAGTCCGGCAGGATCACCACCGCGGCCAGGTACAGGACGATGGGGGTGAGCAGGAAGAAGATGAACGAGAAGAAGTTGCCCGCCACCGCGCTCCCCACGCTGAAGGTGCTCCACCAGAACTGCACGCTGGCCAGGAAGACCATCGCCACCGCCACGGCCCACACCCAGTAGAAGCGCACCCGCGCCCGGTCCACCAGCAGGTTGGCCACGCCCGACAGCACCTGCGAGATCCCCAGGCCGATGATGATGGAGACGAGGACGGAAAGGTACTCGGGTGTGCTCATCCGTTCTCGCGGCGGGCCGGGGAGGCGGGGAAGGGGGATGGATCGTCGGGTGGCGAGGGGAACAATTCAGCCCGATCCCCACCCGGTCAAGCATCTCGCTCCGCCGCCGATCTCCGCGCGCGGGCGACGCGGACCGCTTCCCGCCGATCGATCCCCATCGCCCGAAGTTCAGAAAAAGCTTTCCCCTCGCGCCGCCGCGGGCGTAGATTCACCTCCCGAGCCCGCAACGACCCAACCGAATCCCCGGATCCCCCCGCCCATGCCCGTCAGCGTCGGCGTCCCGAAGGAGACCGCGCCCCTGGAGCGGCGCGTAGCGCTCGTCCCCGAGGCCGTGCAGCGCCTGGTGAAGGCCGGCGTGGAGGTGGTGGTGGAGCACGGCGCCGGCGAGGGCGCGTTCATCTCCGACGCCGACTTCGAGCAGGCGGGGGCGCGCGTGGCCGGCCGCACCGAGGTGTACGCCGCCCGCGTGATCGCCCGCGTGCAGCCGCCGCCGGCCGACGAGATGGAGATGCTGGCGCCCGAGCACGTCCTCGTCGGCTTCCTGCGCCCGCTGGACGACCCCGCCGGCGCCGCGCGCCTGGCGGCGACCGGCGTCACCGCGCTGGCGATGGAGCTGGTCCCGCGGACCACGCGCGCGCAGAAGATGGACGCGCTTTCGGCGATGGCGACCATCTCGGGCTACAAGGCGGTGCTGCTGGCGGCCGAGTCGCTGCCGAAGTTCTTCCCGCTCCTCACCACCGCCGCGGGTACGATCCGCCCGGCGAAGGTGCTGGTGCTGGGCGCGGGCGTGGCGGGGCTGCAGGCGATCGCCACGGCGCGGCGCCTGGGCGCGGTGGTCAGCGCGTACGACGTGCGCGCCGCGGCGGCCGAGCAGGTGGAGTCGGTGGGCGGCAAGTTCGTGAAGCTGGAGCTGGACACGACGGGCGCCGAGGGCACGGGGGGATACGCCGCCGCGCTGGACGAGGAGCGCCAGCGCCGCCAGGTGGAGCTGCTGGTGCCGCACGTGGGCGACAGCGACGTGGTGATCAGCACCGCGCTGGTCCCCGGGATGCACGCGCCGCTGCTGGTGTCGGAAGATGCCGTGCGGGCGATGAAGCCCGGCTCGGTGATCATCGACATCGCCGCGCCGAACGGGGGGAACTGCGCGCTCACGCGGCGCGGCGGCGTGGTGGAGGTGGGCGGGGTGCGCATCTTCGGCCCGCTGAACCTGCCGGCCGAGATGCCGGTGCACGCCAGCCAGATGTACGCGCGCACCGTGGGCGCCATGATCGCCGAGTTCGTGAAGGACGGCGAGTTCCGCCTGGACTTCGACGACGAGATCTTCAAGGGCGCCTGCGTGGCCCACGGCGGCCAGATCACCAACGACCGCGTCCGCGGCATGCTGCCCCAGCCCGCCGCGTGACGGAACGGCGGGTACGGGGTACATCGAAGCGGATAGACACTCGAACACGTGCCGGGAGAGACAGGACGATGACGGGTCTCGATGAAATAAAGGCTGCGGTTCTCAGCCTCGCCCCCGAAGATCAGGCGGAGATCGCCGATGCCATTCTCGCGAACATCGCCGACCCGGGGCCGCTGAGCGAGGCGTGGAAAGCCGAGCTGGACCGCCGCGAAGCCGAGTACGAACGCGGCGAGGTCGAGCTCGTCGACAACGCCGACGCGCTCGCGCAGATCCGCGGCGGCCATCGTTGAAGCCGGTCCGGTGGCATCGGATCGCAATCGAAGAAGCAAGGCTGGCGGCGGAGTACTACCGGTCCCAGCGCGAGGGGCTCGACGAGCGGTTTTCCGCAGCCCTCGCTGCGTCCACCGCGCTGCTCGAGCAGTTTCCCGCCCTCGGAGCGCCCGTGCACAGACATTACCGGCGTGTTGTCGTGCACCGCTTTCCGTACAGCCTGATTTACCGCGAGCACAGCAAATTCCTGCGCGTGGTCGCCGTCGTGCACCACAAGCTTGATCCGGCCAGCTGGATCGGCCGGTAATCGCGGCGGCTTGACCTCTGCACCCGCTTCAGATCGTGAGCGACGACATCACCCTGGTGGAGAAGGCGGCGCTGTCGATGACGGAGGCGGCGCGGGCGCGGCTGGCGCGGGCGCTGCTCGCGGGGCTGGCGCCGCGCGACCCCGACACCGCCGCGTGGTACGGCCCGGCCGCGGAACTGGTGGACGCGCACCTGGCGGAGCTCGCCGGGAGCGCGGCGGCGCCACCGCAGACGGTGGGCGTGGCGGGCGAGCCGCACGACGAGCGGCTGGACGACGACCCCACGCTGGCCGAGATCCGGCGGCGCCGCCACGAGATCGAGAGCGGCGAGGCGTCGCTGCTGGACGACAACCTCATCGTCGCCGAGCTGAAGCGGCGGCTGGGCTTCGGCAAGTGACCATCGCCGGGGCAGACGGACGGCGCGGCACGGATTCCCACCCCAACGGCACCCCATCTCCATGACCATCACCCTGCTGTTCGTGTTCGTGCTGGCGGCGTTCGTGGGCTACTTCGTGATCACGCGGGTGCCGCCGCTCCTGCACACGCCGCTGATGTCGGCCACGAACGCCATCTCCGGCATCTCCCTGGTCGGCTCGCTGGTCCTGGCCGGCTCCAACCACGGCACGGTGGCCACGCTGCTGGGCTTCATCGCCGTGACCGCGGCCACCATCAACGTGGTGGGCGGGTTCCTGATCACCGACCGGATGCTGCGGATGTTCAAGCAGCGCCTGCCCGGCGGCGGAAACGGAACGCAGCCGGAGAAGCGGGAGGGCAAGTGATGCTCGCGCTCCTCCTCCAGATCCCCGAAACGCCGGTCGCGCCGGTCAACACGGCGATGGACCTGCGCGAGTTGGGGATCCAGCTCACCTACCTGACGGCGTCGGTCCTCTTCATCCTGGGCCTGTACTCGCTGACCAAGCCCGCGCGGGCGCAGCGGGGGATGCAGATGGCGGCGCTGGGGATGCTGCTGGCCATCGTGGGCACGCTGCTGTCGCGGCAGATCGTGCGTTGGGAGTGGATCCTGGGCGGACTGCTGCTGGGCACGGCCATCGGCTATCCGCTGGGGATGTTCGTGCCGATGACGGCCATGCCGCAGCGCATCGCCATCAGCCACATGTTCGGCGCGCTGGCGGCCACGCTGGTGGGCGTCGCCGAGTTCCGCGTGCAGCACGGGCAGGTGTCGCACGCCACCATGGCGGCGCTGGGGTTCGAGGTGCTGTTCGGGGCGCTGACCATCACCGGCAGCTTCATGGCGTTCGGCAAGCTGCAGGGGTTCATCAGCGGCACGCCGGTGACGTGGCGCGGCCAGAACGCCATGAACCTCACGCTGTTCGCGGCCACGTTCGGCATCTTCGTCTACCTGGTCGTGGACCCCGGCCATCCCGCGCTCTTCTACGCGATGGTGGGGATGAGCCTGCTGATCGGGGTGCTGATGGTGCTGCCGATCGGCGGGGCGGACATGCCGGTGGTGGTCTCGCTGCTGAACTCGTACGCGGGGCTGGCGTCGTCCGCGACGGGGTTCGCGATCGGGAACACCGTGCTGATCATCTGCGGCGCGCTGGACGGGGCGAGCGGCTTCCTGCTCTCGGTGCTGATGAGCAAGGCGATGAACCGCTCGTTCGGCAACGTGCTCTTCGGCGCGTTCGGTGCCGCGCCGGCGGGGGCGGCCGCGGCGGAGATCGGCGACCGCACCGTGCGCAGCGTGACGGCCGAGGACGTGGCGGTGCAGCTGGCCTACGCGCGCGAGGTGATCGTGGTGCCCGGGTACGGGATGGCGGTGGCGCAGTGCCAGCACCAGGTGCGCGAGCTGGCGAGCCTCGTGGAGAAGCGCGGCGGCGAGTTCAAGTACGCCATCCACCCCGTGGCCGGGCGGATGCCGGGGCACATGAACGTGCTGCTGGCCGAGGCCAACGTGCCGTACGACCGGCTGTACGACCTGGAGGAGATCAACGACCAGTTCGAGCAGGCCGACGTGGTGCTGGTGATCGGCGCGAACGACGTGGTGAACCCGGCGGCGAAGAACGACCCCGGCAGCCCCATCTTCGGGATGCCGATCCTGAACGTGGACCACGCGAAGAGCATCATCGTCCTCAAGCGCAGCATGGCGGCCGGCTTCAGCGGCGTGGAGAACGAGCTGTTCTACCACGACCGCACCGCGATGCTCTTCGGCGACGCCAAGACCTCGCTCCAACAGCTGATCACGGACATCAAGGAAGTCTGATCCCGATCTCCGCATCGACGTGACGAGGAGCCCGCGGATGGTCTTTCGCGGGCTCCATCTTTTGGGCGCGAAATGGTGCTTGCCGGTCCGTCGAACTCGCATCTCCCGCAGTTCGTCCGAGTCCTGCGCGCCCCGATGGCCAGATGCAATCTTTCCCCGCGCGGCCGATTCTGCGCTGCGCACTGATGATGTCCGTCATCGGCGGAGCGTGCGGATCGCCGCCGCAGACCTACACCGAGACTCGGGACAGCACCACGTGGACGACCGTGGAGCCGTCATTCCAGCTGGACAGTGCTGAAATCCCTCCGGACGGTCTGCCTCCTGTCGAACCTCCACCCGCGCAACGGGAGCAGCCGCCGGAAGTCGGGAACTGCAATCCGAACTACGATCCGTGTGTGCCGAACGACAGCGATGTCGATTGCGCGGGCGGCCGCGGAAACGGACCTTCGTACGTGGCCGGGCCCGTGCGGGTCATTGGACACGACGTCTACAAGCTCGACCGCGACGGCGACGGCATCGGTTGCGAAAAATCACGCCGCCGCCGCTGATCAGAGCTTGCTGCAGATCGACTGACGACAACGGAGAATCTCACACGGAGGAACGGAGGAAACGGAGAACACAACGCATGGACCGAGTTCTCCATGTCCTCCGTCTCCGCTGAGAGAGCCCTTCCTCACCACACGGCCTTGCAGACGAAGGTTCGCCCAATGAGCGAAATCTCTCCGGAATTCGGGCGCCGCATCCAGCAGCGGATCGATGCGCTGGACACGGCCGACCCGCGGGCGTGGCCGGTGCGGGTGTGCAAGGAGGAGATGAACGCGCTTCCGCTGCACGGCAACCAGATCTACCTCTGGGCGCTGCGGCCGGACGGCGTGGTGCTCTGCCTCGACCACGAATCCGCGTCGCACCACGTGGAGGAGGAGCGCGATCCGCTGACACTCTTCGCGGTGCTCGTGCAGGGTGCGAAGAAGTATCCCGAGCTGCGGCAGATCGTGCCGCCACCGCCGCCGGGCACGCAGCAGTGCGAAGCGTGCGGGGGAACGGGATCGGGCGAAAACTGGAAGCCGCCGGCCTGGGATTGTCTCAGGTGCGGCGGCCTGGGATGGTCGAAGAACCTGCTCGCGCGGCCCGCGACCGACTGGCTGGCCCGCATCGACCGCGGCGACCAGCTGGAGCTGCGCGCGCAACCCGACGCCGCGCGGCTCGAGGCGGGGCGGCTGGCCGGGTACTACGTGATCTCGGCCGGCGATGCCTGCTGGTCCAGCCCGGCCGGACCCGCGGCGCGGCAGGAGCTGATCGGCCGGCTCGTCGATTGGGAGCGCGGGAAGGTGGTGACGCCCGAATGGCAGTCGAACCCCACCGCCTGCGCCGACCCGTTCGACAGCCTGGAGCACGTGCTGACGTTCTCTGGGTCGGGGAGCAACGGAACCTGGGAGGAGGAGTTCGCGCGCCAGCCGGATGGGAGCTGTGTGATCACCCTGACGCTGAACAACGATTTCGATCCAGCCGGCCCGGCCTTTCCGGTAAGGAGCGCCAGGGAGGTGGATGCGGACGCGGCGCGCGTGGAGATCGAGCGGACGATGCGTGCGAGCGGCCGCTACGGTCCGTTCCCCGCGATCGTCCCGCGCGAGCCGGCAGACTGAAAGAAGGGCTCACACGGAGGGAACGGAGGGAACGGAGAACTCAGTCGATGCGATGAGTTCTCCGTTTCCTCCGTTTCCTCCGTGTGAAACCTTCAGTTTCAGTACTTCGGCAGCGACGGGTCGATCTGCTCGCTCCAGGCGCGGATGCCGCCGGCCAGGTTGTAGACGCGCGCGTGCCCGGCGTCGCGCAGCTGCTGGGCGGCCTTGCGGCTGCGGGCGCCGCTCAGGCAGTGCACCACGATCTCGCCCGCGCCGGCCAGCTCGCCCATCCGCTCCGGGAGCTGCGCGAGGGGGACGAGGCGCGCGCCGTACGGCTCCAGGTTGGCGATCTCCCACTCGTGCGGCTCGCGCACGTCGATCACGGTGAGCGCGTCGCCGCGGTCCAGGCGCGCCTTCAGCTCGGCGGGGGTGAGCTCGGGGATGGCGGCGCGCGCAGCGGCCTCGGCGGCCTCGGCCTGCGGGATGCCGCAGAAGTGCTCGTAGTCGATGAGCCGCGTGACCGTGGGGTTCTGGCCGCAGAGCGGGCACTCGGGGTCCTTGCGCAGCTTCAGCTCGCGCCAGCGGAAGGCCAGCCCGTCGAAGAGCTGCAGCCGGCCGACGAGCGGCGTGCCGATCCCCAGCACGAGCTTCAGCACCTCCAGCGCCTGCAGGCTGCCCACGATGCCCGGGAGCACGCCCAGCACGCCCCCCTCGGCGCAGCTGGGGACCATCCCCGGCGGCGGGGGATCGCGGAAGAGGCAGCGGTAGCACGGGCCGCGGCTGGCCCAGAACACCGACACCTGCCCCTCGAAGCGGAAGATGGAGCCGTAGACGTTGGGCTTGTCCAGCAGCGCGCAGGCGTCGTTCACCAGGTAGCGCGTGGGGAAGTTGTCGGTGCCGTCGGCCACGATGTCGTAGTCGCGCAGGATCTCCAGCGCGTTGGCCGACGTGAGCCGCGCGTCGTGCGTGATGACGTTCACGTGCGGGTTGATGTCGCGCAGGCGGTCGCGCGCGGAGTCGAGCTTCTTGCGGCCCACGTCCGAGGTGCCGTGCAGCACCTGCCGCTGGAGATTGGTCTCGTCCACCACGTCGAAGTCCACCAGTCCCAGGGTGCCCACGCCCGCGGCGGCCAGGTACAGCGCCAGCGGCGACCCCAGCCCGCCGGTTCCCACCAGCAGCACGCGCGCGGCCTTCAGCTTCTGCTGCCCCTCCATCCCCACGTCGGGAATGATGACGTGGCGCGAGTAGCGCAGCACCTCGTCGGGGGTGAGCTGCGGCAGGGCAGCGGCGTCTTCGGTCGAGTTGGGCGATGACATCGAGGCGTTCGCCTGGAGCATGGGGATCGGGTGATGGTGGAAGATCGCCCGGGGCGCGCGCGGGCGCCACCGGGTGCGCTCACCACTCAAGGGCCCCAGCAGGGGCTGCTCGAGGGCGAATGAATTCGCGGCAACACCAGCACAAAGTCCCTTCGGGACTGCGGCCTTGGCATCCTGGCAAATCCGAAGCATTCGCCGACCTCGACTACTTCGCAGCCTGTCGGCGGATTTCGGGCTGTCGGGTGGCGAGATCCGGACGGGCTTTAGGTGAACGCCCGGTCGGCGACGTGGCGCCAAAATCAACGCACTCACGCACTTCCGCACTCCCGCACTTTTTTCAGTACAGCCGTTCTCCCAGCACGTCGTACGCGCGGTTGCCGGCGGCGAGAGCGGCGGCGGGGGAGGAGGGCCACTCGTCGGCGAGCATGCCCCAGAGCATCTCGTCCGTGCGGCGGCCGCCGGTTTCGTGGCGCGCGGTGGCCTCGTGCGTGAAGCCGAGCCGGCGCAGCACGCCGATGCTGGCCTGGTTGGCCACGTCGCAGACGCCGTGCACGCGCGCCATCCCGAACCCCTGGAACACCGCGCGCACGACCGCGGCGGCGATCTCGGCCGCGTAGCCGCGCCGCGTCTGCGCGGCGCCGACCCATCCTCCAGGCTCCATGGTGTCGTCGGTCAGCCGGTTCAGCAGCGAGGTGCCTACCATCTCCCCGTCCAGGCCGAACAGCGCCCACGACCAGTGGTTGTCCTTGTCGAACGCGCCGCGCCAGGTGCGCACGTCGCGCAGCCGGTCCTCGAGCGATTTGGGCTCGTTCTCCATCCACGGCACCCACGGGCGCAGGAAGTCGACGTTCTCGGCGACCAGCCGGTGCAGGGCAGGGGTGAACGACGGCTCCCACGCGCGCATCACCAGCCGCTCGGTCTCGATGCGGTAGGGGGGATTGAAGTACGCGGGATGGAAGGTCGTCTGCATGCGGGCGGCGGCTCAGAAGAGGCGGTTCTCGAGCGCGTCGAACGCGCGGGCGTCCGCGGCCAGGGCGGCGGCGCGGCTGCCGGGCCACTCGCCGGGAAGGAGGCTCCACAGCATCTCCTCCACGCGCCGCCCGCCGGCCAGGCGCCGCAGCGTGCCGTCGTGCGTGAAGCCCAGCCCGCGCCAGAGCGCGATGCGGCCCTCGTCATCGGGCTGGCAGCCGGTGAAGACGCGCGGCGCCTCCATCGCCTCCAGCGCGGTGCGGATCGCGGCGGCCGCGGCATCCTCCGCCATCTCGCCGTCGTCCTCGCCGACGGACCACGCCGCGATCTCCATCCCCTCCGTCCCCAGGCGGTGGAAGAGCGTGATGCCGCCGGCGATCTCGCCGCCGTCCGCGCGGATGACGGCGTAGCGCCAGGTGCGGTCGAGGTCGAACTCGGCGCGCCACAGCCGCACCTGCCGCAGCCGCGCGTCCGGTGCCAGCGGCTCGGCCCAGGCGCCCTCGCCGCGGAGCGGTTCGAGGTTGCGATCGACCAGCGCCGTGAGCGCCGCGGCATCGGCAGGCTCCCAGCAGCGGAGCACCAGCCGCGGCATCTCGATGCGGTAAGGCGTCGTCGGCGGCATGCGTCCGTGCTGGGTGTGGACGATTTCTGTCGCGGCATGAAGTCAAGATAATCCGTCCAGCATTGCCGGTGAAAGGCGCGCGTCGTCCGCTTTCGCGCGACCGGTGTGGGGGCGTAGGTTGGATGAAGTGCGGAAGTGCGGAAGTGCGGAAGTGCGGAAGTGCGGAAGTGCGGAAGTGCGGAAGTGCGGAAGTGCAGAAGTGCGTGAGTGGGTGAGTGTGAAGGTGCGTGACGAAGAATGTGGCGGGGAGGTAGGGCGCCCGCGAACGAAAATGCGACTAAAGTCGCGGCTACAAGGGCACGCAGTCCGCCTTCGCGGACTTCACTCTGGTGCATGCTCGAGCACCGCCGCGTCAACGCGGATCTGTTCGCGAGAAAATGCTTGCAAACCGTGCGGACGCATGGCGGGGGGAAGTCCGCGCAGGCGGACTGCGTGCCGTTGTAGCCGCGAGTTCACTCGCATTTTCCGGGATCCTCATCGACACGCGCCCTAGCCGGCCCGCGCCGATCCGACGGAATCCCGCGAGAGCACTCTCGCACTCTCGCACTTTCGCACTTTACCCGTCCGGCACGCACCCTGCCCGTCGAACCGCGTCCGCGTGGGTGCGCCCTCCCGAACCCTGTCGCCCGACGAACATGGATCCCCAGGTCATCGAAGCGGCCCGCGCCGCGTTTCCGCAGGCCACCGGCACCATCACCCTCGGCGCCGTGTCGCATGGTGGGGAGGTCGCGCCGGAGCCCATCGTCCGCATCCCGCTGTCGATGATGAACCGCCACGGCCTCATCGCCGGCGCCACGGGGACGGGGAAGACCAAGACGCTGCAGCTGCTGGCCGAGCAGCTCTCGGCCGCCGGCGTTCCCGTCCTGGTCAGCGACGTGAAGGGCGACCTCTCCGGCCTGGGCGCCGCGGGCGAGGCCGGCGACCGCGTCACCCAGCGCGCCACGGAGACGGGGTACGCGTGGCAGCCGGCGCAGTACCCGGTCGAGTACCTGTCGCTCAGCGGGAAGCTGGGCGCGCAGCTCCGCGCCACCGTCTCCTCGTTCGGGCCGCTCCTCCTGGCGCGGGTGCTGGGGCTGAACGAGACGCAGACCAGCGTCCTCACCCTCGTCTTCAAGTACTGCGATGACAAGGGGCTGCTCCTCCTCGACTTCTCCGATCTGCGCGCCGTGCTGCGCTACCTCTCGGACGAGGGCGCGGACGAGCTGAAGGAGTACGGGGGGATGAGCAAGGCCACGGTGGGCGTGCTGCTGCGGGAGATGGTGGAGCTGGAGCAGCAGGGCGCCGAGGACTTCTTCGGCGAGCCGGAGTTCGACCTGGACGACCTGATGCAGACCGAGCGCGACGGCCGCGGGCTGGTTTCCGTGCTGGAGCTGCGCGACGTGCAGGACCGGCCGGCCATGTTCAGCACCTTCATGCTCTGGATGCTCGCCCGCCTCTACGGCCAGCTCCCCGAGGTCGGCGACGTGGAGAAGCCGAAGCTGGTCTTCTTCTTCGACGAGGCGCACCTGCTGTTCGACAACGCCAGCAAGACGCTGCTGCAGCAGATCGAGCAGACGGTGCGCCTCATCCGCTCCAAGGGCGTGGGCGTCTTCTTCGTCACCCAGAGCCCCAAGGACGTGCCGCCGGACGTGCTCGGCCAGCTGGGCCACCGCGTGCAGCACGCGCTGCGGGCGTTCACCGAGGACGACGAGAAGGCGCTGCGGGCCGCGGCGCGCACCTTTCCCAAGACCAAGCTGTACGACATCGAGGAGACGCTGACCACGCTGGGGATCGGCGAGGCGCTGGTGAGCACGCTGGCGCCCAACGGCGTGCCGACGCCGCCGTTCGCCACCCGCATGGTGCCGCCGTCCAGCCGCATGGGCCCGCTGACCGACGCGGAGATGCAGCAGCGCCTGGCCGCCTCGGCGCAGGTCCGCGAGTACGCGCAGGACGTCGACCGCCAGAGCGCGCGGGAGATGCTGGAACAGCGCGTCACCGGCGCCGCCGCCGCGCAGCAGGCGCCTCCGCCGATGCCGGGCGGGCAGATGCCGCCGCCGCCGCCGATGCCGCAGCAGCAGGGCGGGCAGTATCAGTACGACCGGCAGAGGGCGGAGCAGGCGGCGAATCCCCAGTCGTACAGCTACCAGGTTCCGCCCGCGCGGCCGGCGCCGAAGGGCCGCGCGCCGAAGGAGGAGCCGGGGATGTTCGAGCAGGTGCTGAAGTCGTCCGTCACGCGCTCCGTCGCCACGCAGATCACCCGCGGCCTGATGGGCGCGCTGCTGGGCACGGGCAGCCGTCGCCGGCGCCGAGGCGGGCTCTGGTAGACGAGCTTGGCCCCGTCCTCCGCTCGAAGGCATGGACGGCCCCACATCCCCTGCAGTCGATCGTCAGGCTGTCCGCGCCCGCGCCGGCCCTTGGCCTGACCGACGGTACCAGCTAATTCAACGGTAGGCCACCGTTCGGGTCACCGACGTCTCGTGAGCACGACATGGGTTGCGGCGGCAGTGGGCACATGGGTGGTGCACTCATAGCCCAGGGCCGTGAGATCGAGGCCGTGCAGGAGATGCTCGCCGGACCCGAGCAACATCGGCGCAATCGCCACGTGCAGCTCGTCGATCAGCCTCGCTTCGAGGCCCTGGCGGATCGTCGCCACGCCGCCGCCGATCTGCACGTCTTTTCCCTCGGCGGCCGCCGTCGCCCGCTCCAGCGCCTCGCGGATGCCGCCCGTGACGAAGTGGAACACCGTGCCGCCTTCCATCTCGATCGGCGGGCGGCCGTGATGCGTCAGCACGAACACGGGGCCGTGATACGGCGGGTTCTTCCCCCACCAGCCGCGCCAGCCATCATCGGGCCAGGGTCCACGAATCGGGCCGAACATGTTGCGTCCCATGATCCACGCGCCGACGCCCTCCCCAAAACGCGCCGCGATGTCGTCATCGAAGCCGGTGGTGCCGCCGGTTTTGCCATTGATGCGCTGGAACGCGCGGGTCGGGATGAACCATTCGTGCAGAGCCTCACCCCCCACGCCGAGGGGATCCTCGCGAGTCTGGAGCGGGCCTGCGCCATAGCCGTCGAGCGAGATCGTGAAGTTGTGCACGCGTACACGAGCCATTGTCCACTCCCAGGCAAGGGTGGCGATCCGGTAACTGCGACCTCTGCCGTCGCGACGAACGACCGTGCAGGAAATCGACAGCCCGTTCTTGCCGCGGAAAGATGGTTCGACGCAGCCGATTGTCAGGCGGCGGTGCGCGAATCCCGGTCAGTCCAGCCGCAGCAGGAACTCTTCGGCCTCGTCTCCGGAACTCTCGACCGTGGACTCCCTCGCCTCGATGAAGAAGCCAACCTTCTCGAGCACGCGGCGGGAGGCCGTATGGTCCACGGTCACCCGGGCAAAGAGCGGCCGCTCGTGCACCTCGGCGACGAGCTCTCGTAGCGCAGCGGTCGCGATGCCCTTCCCCCAGTGCTCCCGCCCGTACCAGTATGCGACCTCGCGCAGACCCTCCCGAACGAAGCTGCCGACGTACCCGACCACGGCGCCCTCGCTCTCGACGGTGCGGAGGATCCCGAGAGGATCCGCGAGAATCCTTGCCCAGTGGGTGTCGAACTCGGAGCGGTCGCGCGACGTGAGCGTGCCCACGCGAAGAGCGACCGGATCACACTGGTGCTCGAAGAACGTGTCGAGATCCGAGGCCGCAACAGGTCGCAGCCGAATGCCGGTCATAGAGGGTCGGGGAGCTGACTCGTGGTTTCGCGGAGACGGCCCTCGCCGCCTGACTCGTTGCTCGATGGACGGAATTCCGGTCAAGATACGATACCAGCGCGCATGGCCGAATCCATTCCATCCAGATCATACTCGTCCTCCCGTCCAACCAGCTTGCACGCGATGTGACCTCGGCGGGAGAATATCCGTAGATTGCTGCGTTGGAGATTCGGTGGATAGCGACCCGGACGAGGAGAACCCGCATGAGCGTGGATCGCAAGCACGGCCCCGAGCACGGCAAGCCCAGGATGCCGTGGGACGAGAAGCCCGGACCTGCCCCGACTCCCGAGCGCGTGGAGATCCCGCGTCCTTGGGACGAGAAGGTCGACTCGCCGATCCCCAATCTCGGGAAGAAGCCGAAACGCGAGCGGCACTGATTGCCGCATCGGTCAGCCTTCCACCAGCGCCTGCAGCTTCTTCGGCGCGACCATGCAGTACGCCTGCGCCACCAGCGACTCGATCTCCGCGTCGGTGGCGCGGCCGATGACGATGCCGATCCACCCCTTCACGCCGACGTAGGGCGGCACGAAGTACGTGTCCGGCTGCTCACGGACGAGATGCTCCTGCACGCCCAGCGGCGCGTTGCACCACAGCGCGATGCGGCCGTCGTTGTGGTGGTTGCCCGCGAACATGGCGAAGAGCTTCTTGCGCACGCGCCACGTCGGCTCGCCCCACGCGACCTGCTCCTGCGCCTCGGGCAACGCCAGGCAGATCCGCCGCACCCGGTCCAGCGGTTGCTCGCTCATTCCCCATCCCCGTTGTAGATCTTCGGTTCCGCGAGCATTGTAATCGGGTGCGCGCGGAGATGCACGCCCCGCCGGGTTCAAGCCAGGGAGATGCGATGCGAACGGCTCTGCTCGCGTGCGGGATGCTCGCCGCCGCGGCGTCGGCACCGGCGGATGCGGCGGCGCAGCTCGGCGATTCCGTGCTCGTCTCCATCAGCGTGCCGGAGACGGTGCGCGCCGGGCGCCCGGTGCCCATCCGGCTGGGGCTGACGAACCGGTTCGGCCGCCCGGTGACGCTCCGGCTCGCATCCCTCCGCCCGCTGCCCGTGTGGGACGTGCGCGTGAGCGCCGCGGACGGGCACGTGGTGTGGACCGGGCTGCACGTGCCGAGCGCCGGCTTCGAGGGCGGCGTGCTGGCGCTCGCTCCGCACGAGACGCGCACCACCACGGTGATCTGGGACCAGCGCGACGCCTACGGCCGCCCGGTGCCCCGCGGCCGGTACCGTGTCCACGGCTTCCTCTACGCGCGCCTCCCCCGCGGCCGCAGCACCGGCTACGTCCCCCTCCGCATCCGGTGATCGCCCGAAGCACGAGCGGATTGCGCGCGCGGCATCATCGTTCTACTTTTGAGTACGATCTACCTCCCGACTTCTGCGATGATGGCTACGTCGACGCTGTTCAGCTCGGCCGCGTTCGAGCGGCTCGTGCTGTTCTACCTGGTGAACCCCGACGCGGCGCCGCACCTGCGCGACCTGCAGCGGCAGCTGCGCGTGGGGATGCGTTCGCTCCAGGCGGAGCTCGCCCGGCTGGAGGACCGCCGGCTCGTTCGCATGGAGCGGAGCCGCAACCGCACCGTGTACCGGATGAACCAGTCGAACGCCGGCTGGAACGCGCTCCGCATGATGGTCCGCAACTTCGGTGATCCGGCCGAGGTCGTGCGCGTGGCGCTGGCGACCGTGCCGAACGTCGTCGCGGCGTTCGTGTTCGGCTCCACCGCGCGCGGCGAGGCGACCGGGGAGAGCGACGTGGACGTGCTGGTGGTGGGAGACGGCATCCCGCGCGGCGAGCTGGGCCGGTGCGCGCAGGAGAGCTCCGCGGTGATCGGGCGAGATGTGAACATCGCACGCTACACTCCGGAGGAGTTCGCCGCCGATCTCGCGCGCGGCGATCCCTTTCTGGGCCGGGTGATGAGCGGCCCCAGGACGTGGTTGGCGGGTGATCGGCAAACGCTGGAGGCGCTGGCCGGGTGACCGATCCCAACATTCAGCGGCTGCTCGACGAGCGCGAGCTGGAGAGCGTTCCCGCCGCGCCGGACGAGGTTGCCGACTACTGGCGCAAGGCGCTGCGGGCGTACGCGGATTCGCGGATCGAGTCCCTATCGCCGGAGAACGCGATGCTGCTCGCATACCAGTCGGGGCTCAGCGCCGCTACCGCGGCAATCCGCGCGTCGGGGCTGCGGGTGAAGAGCCGCAACCGCCACCACTACATGAGCTTCTACACGCTCGCCGTTCTCGGGACGGGGACCGATGTGCGCGCCCTGGCCCGGGAGATGGACGAGCTGCGCGACGATCGCCACGCCGCCGGTTACAGCTCGGGCGTCGACGAGGCACAGCTGCGGAAGAAGCTCGCCGGGATGCACGAGCTGCTGGGCAAGCTGCTCCCCGCGGTGCGATCGTGGCTGCTCGCTCACCGCTCCGATCTCGCGGATCTGCCTCGGCCGGCGTGATCCGTTCCCCGGCAGACACGACGAAGCGGGCCGGGGGAGAGCATCCCCCGGCCCGCTTCATCTTTTTCCGCAGGCGACGGCCTGGCTGCTCAGGCGGAGACTTCCATCGCCACGAACATGGGGAGAAGGGCGCTCCAGTCGTACGCGAGCTCGGGCTCGGCGGGGGCGGTGCGGCGCGCGCGGTTTCCCGCGTCTCCCTGGTCGATGTCCACCCAGGCGACGCGCAGGTCGTGGCCGGGGTGCAGGGTGATGGCGGGGCGTGCGTGCCCGAACGGCGGCGCGCCGAGGAGGGTGCCCAGACAGAGGCCGAGCCGGGCGAGGTCCAGCCCGGAGCGGTCGCCCACCTCCACGCCGATGGCGGTGATGCTGCGCAGCAGCGCGGCGCCGACCCGTTCCTCGGCGATCCGGCACACCTCCACCGCCACGCTCATCTCGTGCATGCCTCGTCTCCCGCGCAGAATCGCTCCGCCCGGCCCGGGAGGCGCCGGAGGACCGGCCACCGCCGCCCGCGTTGAACCCGGTGGACGCGGCGACGGCAACCCATCCTCCGGACACCGTCCGGCCTCATGGGCGCCAAGATGCGCGGCCGCACGGGCGCGGGGCGTGGGGAGAGGCGCGTCAGCCGCGCGGGGGAAACCGCGGCGGGCGCGTGGGGAGATCTACGTCAGGAACGGGCGGGGGCGGATGGAGATGTCGGACAACACGAACAGCACCGGGGGCGCGGCGCAGGGCCGCCCCCGGTGCTGCAGGATTTTCTGTTGCTGCGGTGCCGGACTAGAACTCGCCGCGGCGGGCGCGCTTCCGGTCCTTGTGGCGGCGGCGCTCGGCAGCCTTCGCCTTGGCCTTGCGCGCCTCGCTCGGCTTCTCGTAGAAGCGCTTGCGACGCATGTCCCGGAACATCCCCGAGCGCAGCATGCGCCGGCGGAACTGCTTCAGCGCCCAATCCAGGCGATCGGTCTCCGCGAGCTGAACCTCGACCACGATTGATCCTTCCGAAAAGGAAAAAAGTCGGACGACCCGCGGCACCTTGCCGAGGGTGTCTTACACACGGCTGCATCCCCCGAAGCAGCCTTCAGGGGTCTATGGACCACAATCTAGCACATTCCGCGGAAAAACGCACCTCCCCCACTGCACGATCGTGCGCATCCTCGTCCACGGAGCTTCCCGAGAAACGGGTGTCGGGATGGCCCTGAAACGAGATCGGGAGCCGGCTGGGTGCGTTTTCCCCGTCTGACGTGCTCGGCCGGCTACAGATCCTTCGGCCTGCAAGTTGTTGCGCGGGAGCAGGTTCCGGTTTGGCCGGCCTCAGGATGACGTCTATGCGGGGTAGATTCGGGGAGAGGCGGCGGTGTCGCGTCCGGAGCGATCAGCGTGCCGATCGGGGCGCTGCGTCCGTGGACTTCCTGTCCCACGTGGTGCCGTGGTTCCCCGCTGAAGACCCGAAGGGTTCGGAGGGCGATACGGCGAAATTCCCTGTATCACGAGCAGCTTGCGGGGGAAAACTGGAACAGACGACGCACGGTCTGCGGATTGCTCAACCAGCCCTCTCGTATCGTTGCCCGCACAATTCTGCAGTCTTCCATCTCGCCGTCAAAAGGCCGCCGTGCCGCAGGGATGCCGCGACGCTCGGACCGAGCCGCGCGCCCGCAGCCGCCGCACGGCCGCCCTCGTCTCCATCACCGACCCGGCGCGCGCCCGGACCGCTCCGGCGTGCTGACCGTCCGAATGGGCCATCGCTCACCGCCGCGAGTGGGGGAGGTGCGTCCCTCCGGGCATGGCGGATCGTTCACACGGTGGCCGCACGGGCACGCCGCGGGCGGCTGTCCGCGGCGCGGGGAGGGGGACCCCCGCCCCCCGCAATCTCCAGTCGTGGCGCGGGGGTATGGCGCCTCGTGCATGCCCGGCCGGGCCCGCTGCCCCATCGGCCCTGGTTCTTGCCAGAACGCGGCGGTGAGGCCCCAAGGTCCCGCCCCTGGATCTTTCCGAACGCTGCATCCGGTTTTCCGATCCCCTCCGCCCCACCCGACGGGTATCGCCATGGAAGGTTACGCACAGCGGGTGCTGTACGCCGAAGCCCCCGGAATCGTAGGAGAGTCGGCGGCGATCCGGCAGGTGGTCACCAGCCTGGAGGCGGTGGCGCGGGTGCGCCGCACCACGCTGATCACCGGCCCCACCGGCACCGGCAAGGAGATCGTGGCCCGCGTGCTGCACGAGCGGGGGCAGCCGAGGACGGCGCCGTTCGTGGTGGTGCACTGCGGCGGCCTTCCCGACACGCTGGCCGAGGACGAGCTGTTCGGGCACACGCGCGGCGCGTTCACCGGCGCCCGCGACGCGCGCGGCGGGCTGGTGCGCAGCGCCCAGGGCGGCACCCTGTTCCTGGACGAGGTCGACTCGCTGTCGCCCAAGGTGCAGGCCAGCCTGCTGCGCTTTCTGGAGAGCGGCGAGTTCCGCAGCGTGGGGAGCGACCGCACCGAGCAGGTGCGCGCGTGGGTGATCGCGGCCAGCAACCGCGACCTGGCCGAGAGCGTGCGCCGCGGCGAGTTCCGCGCGGACCTGCTGTACCGGCTGGAGGTGATGCGCATCGCCCTGCCGCCGCTGCGGCTGCGCGGCGGCGACATCGAGCTGCTGGCGCACCACTTCCTGTTCGAGACGGTGGGCGCCGGGCACGGCTTCACCCCGCGCGCGCTGGCGCGATTGCAGCGCTACGAATGGCCCGGCAACGTGCGCGAGCTGAAGCACTGCATCGAGCGCTCGGCGCTGATGGCCGAGAAGGCGGTGCTGGACGCCGAGGACCTGGGGATCCCCGACGACGGCGGCGCGCCCGCGCCCGTTCCCGCCTCGCGCGAGATGACGGACGACCTGTGGGACCTGGTGGCCACGAAGGGGCTGTCGCTGGCCGAGGCGGTGGAGCACTGCGAGCGCGCGATCATCGACGCGGCGCTGCGGGCGGAGGAGGGGAACCGCACGCGCGCGGCCGAGCGGCTGAACATCCACGTGCGCACCATCTTCAAGAAGCTGCAGCGCGCCTGAAATCGATCTGACAGAAGGGTTTCAAGCAGAGAAGCAGGGCAGCGGAGAGCTCCTCCGTTGCTCTGCTTCTTTTCGTTCCGAAAAGACCAGTGATACCGAATTCGGGATCGATCGTGCAATCCGGCGGCGCACGTGCGACCTCGCTTATAGATCCTTCGGCCTGCAACCGCTCGTGCGGGAGCAAGGACGTCGGGGTCGGCCTGAATAGAAAGTTCGCGGCCTGGCCCCCCACCGGCGACTGAAGTCGCAGCAACAACTACGGGAAGCCTCGCAAACTGCGCGAGGCTGATCCGCTCATTCTGTGGCATCAGCGCTCACGACCACTGTCCTTTCATCCTCCGTGGTCGCGCGCAGCGCGGTGTTCGACTCAGGATGACGTCTCTCTGCGGGAGTCCTCTTTCTCATCGCATCTGCATGAGCGGCCACGGCGGGACGGGCATCCACTGCCCGGACGTGCATGGAGAAATGGGGGATTCGAAGGCGATGAATCTTCATCTCTCCATCTAACCGAATCTCCCCAACTTCATCTCCCGAAACGAGTTCCTGCATCTCCGACCGCGATCCGCGGGGGCGGGGCGGGGGACGGTATGGCGCCTGCCTTTCCGGGGGGTGCCCGACGCTCTCCCCGGACCGCATCCCGTCCCCCGCCAGGTCGCTCCCATGGAAACGCAGATTGTGCCCTGCCGCGCCGAGATCTCGGACCGCTTTCCGGTGGCCTCGTTCGCCGTGAACGTGCCGCCGGCGCGCTGCTTCGAGGTGGCGTGCGCAACGGACCCGCGCCTCTTCCACACCGACTGGCAGCGCTACCGCTCGCCCCGGAACTTCTACTCCAGCCGCTCCGAGGGGCTCATGCGCGCGCCCGGCGGCCACACCGCCTGGTTCATCCCCCCCGAGCAGCTGCGCCGCTTCGCCGGGTCGCAGCGCATCTACTACGCGCTGGCCACCTACGAGACCGCGTATGGCGGCTCGCCCGAGTTCTCCATCTCGCCCGACGGGCTGGAGCGCATCCCCTTCATCGGCGTGGCGGGCGACTTCACCGGGCGCGGGCTGGACCGCTCGCGCCTGGGCATCCTCCCCCCGCCGCCCGACGCGTACGGCGCCGTGGACTCCGCCTCGCTCACCTGGGGCGGCGACGCGGCGCTGGCCGCCTACCGCGCCGCCGAGGCCGCGCCCCGCCAGGGCGAAGACTACGACGACGGCTATCCGAAGGACCTGTGGCAGGACGGCGCGCCCGCCGGCGAGGGCCACATGGCCAGCCAGGCAGGGGTGGGGGATGGGTCGCACGACGCGGGTGCCGGCTGCAACGACGCGTACGGCGACGACGAGCACGTGGCCGCCTCCGGCTCCGCGCTTGCCGCCTCCGGCTCCGCGCTGAGCGACGCCGGCCCCGCCGACTCGGGGACGTGGGAGGCGGATGGAGACGAATCGGCCTCTGCCTGTGCCTATCCCCACTCCGCCGAAGGCCCGGCCGACTCGGGGACGTACGAGCCGTACGAGGAGGAGCCGGCCACCGCCTATTCCTATCCCCAGTCCGCCGAAGGCCCCGCCGACTCGGGGACGTACACGTACGACGACCCGTCGAGCCACGACGCCGGCTACGCGCACGGCACCTCGTCCGGCAAGTACGGCGAGGACGAGCCGCCCGCGTCCGACGGCTACGGCGGCGTCCACGGCGACGCGGAGGAGGACGACGACGATGCCGCGTACGGCGGCTACCCCGACGCGGCCGCGCTCTACGGCGCCGGCGCGGACGGGGACGAGGAGCTGGCCGGCGGCTACCAGGACGCCGCGGAGATCAACGCCTCCGGCGCCTCCGCCGGCGACGGATCGGGAGATGGCGACGAGGAGCCGCCGTACGAGGACGGCGGCGGCTACGGCGGCGCGTACGGTCCCCCGTCGTTCGAGCCCGCGTACGGCTCCGTCTACGGCGGCGGCTACGATCCGTCGGCGGAGGATTCCGAGGGCGGCGTCGCGGTCGCGGAGCCGGAGGTGGGCGCGGAGGCGCAGGGCACCGCGCAGCCCGCTTCGACGGGGCGCGACCCTGGCTACAGCGAGGAGGAGCCGGAAGACTCGCCGCTTCCCGTGGGCCACGCGGTGCAGGCGCTCGCGGTGGTTCCCCTCGACATCGCCGAGAAGGTGCGGATCCTCCGCGTGGTGGCGAAGGCCGAGAGCGGGGCGGACGGATACGCCGCCATCAACCCCGACAACGAGTACAACGATCCCCACCACCCGGCCTATCACCGCACCCACATCGGCCTGAGCTGGGGGTTCATCCAGTTCACCCAGCGCAGCGGCTCGCTGGGGCGCGTGCTGCAGGCCGTGAAGCGCCGCGAGGACGCGCTGGGCGCCGCGCTCCCTGCCGAGCACCGCTTCGCCGCGCTGTTCGGACCCGCCTGGCAGGCGCTGCTCGACGTCACCTGCGCGCACGACGCCGAGGCCCGCGTGGCCGAGGTGGGCGGCAAGCCGCTGTGGCACCCGGAGTGGACGGCGCGCTTCCGCGCGGCGGGGCGGGTGCCGCACGTGACCTACGCGCAGAACGAGATCGCCATCACCGACTACGTGGACCCGAGCCTCCGCGTGGCCCGCTGGCTGGGCTTCGACAACGCGCGCGCGCTGGCCATGCTGTGGGACCGCTGCATCCACATGGGCATCGGCGGCGGCACCGCGTGGATCCTGCGCCACTGCGGCCCCGTGCGCACCGACGAGGAGCGCCGCGCCGCCCTGGCCGCGCTGGGGCACGCGGACCTCCGCGCCTTCCAGCAGAGCCAGGCGCCGGACCTGGGCGCCGACGGCCGCTGGGGCCCGCGCACGCACGCCGCGATGGTGGCCGCGCTGCGGGGCATCGGCGCGCGCTCGCCGGTCACGATCCCCACCCGCGACGCCCTGCTGCAGCGGATGGTGGACGCCTCGGCGGGGACCGGCTTCCAACGCCGGCTGTCGGCGCTCCACGCGAACCGCGCGGACTTCGACGACGCCACGACCTACACGCTGGTCTGACGCGATGAGCACACAGGCCGCGGCGGCCCTGGCAGCCACCCGCAGCATCCGCCAGTCCTCCGGCTACGCCGCGCTCGCGCACGGCGAGCGGCAGGCGCTGGAAGCCGACCTCCGCCGCATCGAATCGGCGCTGGCCCCCGCCGCGCTCGCGGCCGCGGCGGCGTACGATCCCTACGCCATGCCGCTGGAGACGCCGGCCGACCTGCAGCGCATGCAGCAGGGCGGCCTGGCCCCCGGCCAGCCGCAGCCGCAGCCGTCGCCAGCTCCCGCCGCGCCGCCGGCGCGCGCGGGGACGGAGACCATCGGCGAGCGGGCGCGGGCGGCGCTGGAGGCGGTGGACTTCCCGTCGTTCGTGGCCGAGCTGATCCACGGGACCTTCCAGGCCATCGTGGACGCCACCGCGCAGCAGATCCGCGAGTACGCCAAGCTGGTCTCGTCGCTCGCGCAGACGACCGAGCAGTTCGGGCGCGAGAACGTGAGCCCCAACCAGGTGCGCTTCGGGCTGGCCGAGCGCCACCCCGCGGACCTGGTGGTGGTCGTCCCCAGGGCGGGGGAGCGGGGAAGCCCCGCGCTGAAGCCGCGGAAGAAGGACGACGCCGGCTCTCCCGCCTGGCTCGCGGAATACGGGCTGGCCGGGCAGGAGCTGACCGCGGAATTGGCGGAAGGGGCGCTGCTGGAGGCCGGGCAGCGCAACATCGCCGAGGAGCGGATGCAGAACCTGGCGACCATGGTGCTGCTGGGGATCAACCGCATCGTCATCCAGGACGGCCAGATCAAGGCGCGGCTGCAGTTCCACGCCAGCGCGCGCGAGAGCGTGAAGGCCGACGTGGCGGACGTCGGCGCCGCCATCCAGGGCGGGATCGCCGGGCGCGACGCCGGGTCGCAGGGCGCGGTGATGACCAAGGTCTCCACCGTATCGGTGAACGCGCAGGCCGACGTGGCCATCAAGGCCAACCTCGTCGGGGAAGTCGCCATCCGCTTCCGCAGCGAGACCTTCAACCTGGAGCGCTTCGCCGATTCGCAGGCCATCGAGCTGATCAACCGCCACAGCCGCCTGCAGCGCCCGGGCGAGGCCGCCCCGGCCGCGCCGCGCCCCGCCGCCGCTCCGGCCGGGGGTGCGCCGTGACCCGCGTGGAAGAGCTCATCACGCATCTGGCCGGCGCCTTCGCCGGCGAGCACCCCGAGGTTCCCGGGCTGGGGATCGAGGTCACCGAGGTGCGCATGGACCTGCCCATCGAGGCCCGCATCGTCCGCGGCGGCGAGGTGGAGATGTCGCTCCCGCGCGGGATGCTGCGCACCGGCTTCGGCGGGCTTCCGCTGGGGCGGCTCCGCCTCCTGCTGGTGAGCGGGGAACCGTGAACGGCCAGGCGCCGCGCGGCGGACGCGCGTTCCCGGTCGAGGAGTTCGTGCAGGCGCTCTCGGCGCAGCTGGACCGCGCGCAGGACGGGCTGGCGCTGAAGGCCCGCACCGGGCGGCCGCTGACCTTCGCCATCAAGGACCTGAGCATCGACCTGCGGGTGTTCTGGGAATCGGACGCCGCGGGGCGCGTGCTGGTCCGCCACGCCGGGCCCAACGAGGAAGGCGCCAGCACCGTGCACCTGAACTTCACCACGATCACCAAGGAGATGGTGGAAGAGAACACCTTCTCCCTGGGGATGGACGAGGACCCGCGCGGGCTGCAGGACCTCCCCGGCGAGCAGGGCTTCAGCGAGCAGGACCGGCGCCGGCTGGAGATGATCGGCGTGCGTACGGTGGGCCAGCTGCGGCGCCTCTCGTCCGAGACCGACAGCAAGACGGTGGAGACCTTCGCGGGAGTGCCCATGATGCGCCTGCAGGCGGCGCTGCTGCAGGCCGCCCGCCCCTCCGTGACCGGCGTGGAGCCGGTGCGCCGCAACGGCAAGCAGCTGCTGCGCGTGCGCGGCGCCAACCTCGACAGCGACGAGGCGCTCGAGGTCCGCCTCTCCGGCGAGGCGGTGGAGGTGCTCGAATCGACCCCCACCTCGCTCCTGGTGCGCCCGATGTCGCACCACCGCGAGGGGCGCGTGGAGGTGAGCGTGGGCGGGGCGATGGCGACGGGGTTCTACGACCTGCCGGCGGACTTCCGCGCCCCCGCGGAGCTGCGCGACCCGGGCGCCGCGATCCGGCACGCGGGCGAGACCTTGGCGGTGCCGCTGATGGCGGTGCCCGCCGGAAACGGAGCGGAGCATGATTGACCAGGCACCGGACCGCCCCTGGGCTCCCGAGCGGAGCCGGCAGGCGCTGCGCGGCCGAGTCCTGGTCCGCGTGGCCCCGGGCGAGGCCCCCGAGCGCGTCCCCCACCGCGCCGACGTGGCCGCGGGGCTCGCGGTCGCCCCGCTCTCGTTCGACGGCGGGCACCTGGACCGCGCGGTGAAGCGCTTCTCCCCCGCGCTCCGCGTGGTCCGCGCCTTCGCGCCGGCCGCGCGCATCGGCAACCCCGGCGCGCGCGAGCACCGCTGGAGCGACCTGGAGCACGAGACCGGCCTCGCGCGGATGTTCCGCATCGACGTCGATCCCGAGGCGGACCTGGTCGCGCTGATCGACCACGTGGGGGGCCTGAGCGTGATCGAGTCCGTCAGCCCCGTCTACCTCGCCGTCACCCCGTTCCGCATTTCGGTGGAGCGATACGGCGCCCCGCGGCCGGTGCCCAAGGATCCGTGGTACGCGCACCGGATGATCCACGCCGCCGAGGCGCTGGCGATGGAGCCGGGCGACAGCGCGCTCATCCTGGCCGTCGTGGACAGCGGGATCGATCTCCATCACCCCGAGCTGGAAGGCGCGCTGCGGCCGGGGTTCGACACCGTGGATCTCCCCGACGACCAGGTGCCGCGGACGATGCGGCTGGTGGGCGACTTCTCGCGCCCCGACAAGTCGCCCCAGGACGAGGTGGGGCACGGCACCGCCTGCGCCGGGATCATCGCCGCGAAGGGCGAGCGGCTGCCGAAGGGGATCGGCGGGGCGGTGCGGGTGATGCCCGCGCGCGCGCTGGCCGGGGCGCAGATGGTGGGGCGGGAGACGAAGACGGCGATGGGAAGCCTGATGGACATCGACCTGGCCGTGAAGATGGCGGTCGATCTGGGCGCCCGCGTGCTGAACCTCTCCTTCGGCACCCCCGAGAGCTCGCTGCGCGAGCGCGACCCCCGTCCCCACAAGGAGATCGTCGATTATGCCAGACGGCGGGGATGCATCCTGGTCGCCGCCTCGGGCAACAGCGGGAGCACCGCGCGCTACTACCCGGCGTGCCTGGACGGCGTCATCGCCGTGGGCGCGGTCGGCCCCGATCAGCATCCGACCGACTTCACCACCCGCGGCGACCACGTGGACCTGTGCGCCCCGGGGGAGAGCATCCCGTCGACGGCCGTCGGCGGATACCAGCTGAACACCGGGACGTCGTTCGCCTCGCCGCTGGTGGCGGGGGTGGCGGCGCTGGTGGCCGCGCGGTCGGCGCGCTACAGCGAGCCGATCGGCGGCGAGGAAGTGCGCGAGCTGCTGAAGCGCACCGCCCGCCCCTTCCCCCGCGGCGCCGACGCCGCCGGGTGCGGGGCGGGGATCCTGGACGCCCGCGCGGCCGTGGAGGCGCTGGAGCGCGACCTGTCGGCCGGCGACGGCGAAGGGCACGCCGCCCGCCCCGCGCCGGTGCGCGAGCCCTCCCCGGCGGCGCGCTCGCCGTAGCGCGCCGCACCCCGAGCCGTCTCCCGCTGAACGTCACCCGACGACAACGACAACTTCCCGGACAGGAGGAACCCCTGCCATGGCCGCCGCGACCCCGACCCCCACGCAGTGCATCGAGCACTACCCGGACATCTTCACCCCCGTACCGGCCAGCGAAAAGCCGGGCCCGGGCGGCGTGAAGCCCACCGAGGCCGAGAACAGGCGCCACCAGGTCCTGTACTCCGCCGTCCTCTTCCTGCTGCGGAAGGACTTCTCGTTCGATTCCGACCGCAGCGCCACCGTTCGCGCCAGGGACTTCCCCAGCGGCTTCGGCAAGAAGGGGACGTCGCCGCACGCGCGGACCTACGACGACCTGCTGCTGGACGAGAAGGTGCTGTTCGCCTCGGTCTACGGCATCCTCCTCTCCCGCAACCTGGGCGACCCGTCGCTGGGGCGCGCGGCCACGGGAAGCCCGGGGCCCAACGACATCTTCGTTCCCCCCGCGGAATCGGACGGCGAGATCGTGCTGATCGTGGAGCGCTTCGTGGAGGCGGTGACCGACGCGGTGAAGCGCTTCAACTCCAATCGCGCGCTCTTCCGCGAGGTGTTCCGCGTGCTGCTGGAGGAGGGGAAGAAGACGGAGGACGCCGAGGAGACCACGCTGCAGACGCGGCTGCTGGCCGAGGTGGCCGGACGCCTGATCGAGGACCGCATCAGCGCCGACAACCCGCAGATCCGCCGCTTCGTGGTGACCGCGCTCACGCAGGCGCTCAGCAGCCGCGTGGACGGCAGTGCCAGCGACATCGACATCCGCGACATCGACCTGGAGGCGGGGACCGCGGTGGACATCGTGGCCGCCAACGTGATCGCCGTCGCCGGCCTCTACCGCGCGGCCATGCTGGAGGAGATGAAGCTGTTCGCGGTGGCCGACAAGGTGGCCGAGCACTTCACCATCGGCATGATCCCCATCTCGCGCGGGCCGGCGGGCGACCGGCTGTTCACCTGGATCCGCGGGGCGCCCGACCGCTTCACCGAGGTGGAGCGCCGGTCCATCTACGGCCGCGTGCTGGGGCTGGCGCAGGGGAACGCGCAGAACCTGCTGCCCAACCGCGAGTTCAGCGACCTGTGGATCCGCTTCCTCTCCATCGTGAGCGTGCTGAACCGCGAGGTGGTGACCACCATGCCCAAGTCGGCCACGGCCGAGCAGGCGCTGAAGTCGGCGCGCGACCTGGCGGTGAACCTGAGCCTGCACGGCTTCGGCGTGGCGCACTTCGCCGCGGTGGAGACGCAGCAGCTCCTGCAGCAGGTGCTGGACATGCTGCAGCAGGCCGAGATCCTCTCGGCTTACGGCACCAGCGACTACCTGCAGCTGGTGGACCGCCTGAGCGGGATGTACCTGGGCGGCAGCGTGAACACGGTGCGCTACCGCACCATGGCGCAGGCCGGCTTCAACATCATGCGCTTCCTGGCCGAGCACGCGCCGCAGCTGTCGTCGAGCAGCGCGGTGGCGAGCGCCGCGCTCTTCGCCGACCCGCTGCTGGTGGACAACGTGGAGCGCTGGCTGGCCGTCACCGGCACCCCCGACGCCAGCGTGCAGAAGTACACCGACCCGGTCGACCTGAAGTCGCAGCCCACCATTCCCGCCTTCGCGCCCATGTCGGGGCTGGGGATGAACGGCGGCGGCGACCGCGCGGCGGTGGTCAGGAACGCGCTGGAGCAGGTGGGTCTGGGCGGGGCGCTCCCCGCCGTCCCGCAGATCTGAGCCGGAGTGCCAAGTGCCAAGTGCCAAGTGCCAAGTACCAAGTACTCAGGACTTAGGGCTCACCACTACGCACCAGGCACTAGGCACTAGGACTAGGCACTAGGCACTAGGCACTAGGAACCCAGCACTCCCCAACCCACGGCCTTCGAGGACCAAGATGGCAACCATTCGCGCCGCGGAGGTGGCCCGGCGCCGCCTCCTCATCGCCTCGCGCCGGCTGGGAACGCCGGACCCGGGCGACATCATCGGCGGGCTCCTGGACCGCAGCCTGGACCTCCCGCTGGGAGACCCGCGCTACGGGCAGAACGAGCTGACGCCGGGATACACGCCGATCGAGCACTCCTTCAGCGAAACCGCCGCCGACGCGCTGCGGCTGGACCTGGAGCCCCTGGGCCCCGGCGCCAGCGCGCACGCCCGGCAGCAGGAAGCCGGGCGCGAGATGCGCCGCGTGGTGGCCGGCAACTTCGGCTCGGCCGCGCTGCGCTGGTTCGACCAGCGCAGCGAGCCCTTCCGCGGCTCCGGCCTGCACGGAAACGCGCGCTTCGGCGCCTGGTTCGGCCTGGGCGTGGACCCGTCGGGCGTGCAGGAATCCAAGGTCTACTACGAGCTGCGACCGGGCGAGGTGGACGGGCTTCCCGCCAACCTGCAGCACGTGGCGCGGGTGGCCATGGCCGCGCTTCCGGGGCTCATCCCCATCTTCACCTCCATCGCCTGCGGGCGGCAGCGGGGGGCGCAGCGGCTGTACTTCTTCCACCGCGGCGACCTGCGCCTGCTCGACCTGGAGCCGCTGATGCACCGCCTGGGCGTCGGAAGCCAGCTCCCCGCGCTCCTCGCCTCGGCCGGCGTGGTCCTCGGCGGGCGCTTCGTCCTCCCCGAGGGCTCCGTCATCCTCGGCCTCCGCGACACCGAGAAGGGGATCGAGATGAAGCTGGACGTGCTGGTGGGCGGGATGCCCGACCCGCCGCGGCAGATGTTCGACTTGCTGAAGATGGCGATGGGCGAGCGGCCGGACGTGCTCCGGAAGCTGAACCGCTGGACGCAGGCGCTGACCCCCGACGACGAGTGGGACCAGGGGCCCGGCTCCATCAGCGTGGTGAGCTTCCGCGCGGCGCCCAACGCGGGCGCCACCCGCTGCTCGCTGTACATCCGCCCCAACGGCTACACGCAGCAGGGCCGCCAGGCCACGAACCCGGGCATGCACCACGCCGCGGCGCCCGCCCACACCGACCCGTACCACGCCTGACGCCCCGAGCGGCGCCTGGAGGAGAGCGCGAGCCATGACCACCGCACCGAGCCGGTACGAGCACGAGCAGGAGGTGCAGCGCCAGGTGGGCGACATGCTGGCCAGGAGCACCGCCTTCCACTCCCTGCCCCCGGGCGAGAGGGAGACCATCCTGCGCAACACCGCGGCGATCGTGGGGACGCTGGCCGAGAACCGGCTGAGCCAGGCCGCCGCCGCGGGCGATCCCTTCGCCGTGCCCATGGGCCCGTCGGGAAGCCCGTTCCCCACGCCCGGCGGGGGGCAGCAGGGCGGGGTGACCACCACCGAGCGCGGCGCCTTCCTGAAGGGGAGCGGCGGCGCCACGCAGCGGCGCGACGACAACATCGGCCCCAAGTCGTCCAAGGACTTCGGGGCGGGGATCGCCATGGGGGTGCAGCAGACCGGCGAGCTGCTGCGCGAGGTGAACTTTCCCAACTTCGTGGCCGAGCTGATCCAGGGCGTCTTCCAGGCCGTGGTCGACGCGTCGATCCAGCAGATGAAGGCCTACGGCGAGCTCGTCCAGTCCGTGGCCATGTCGCTCTCCGACTTCCGCGACCAGAACGTGAGCGAGAACCAGGGGCGCGACCACCTGGTGGGGAAGTATCCCACCCTCATGCAGGTGAACATCGTGGACGGCCAGCCCAGGGTGGGTCCGCGGGCGAACGCGGGGTCGATGGACCTTCCCAACTTCAAGGACGAGCTGGGGCTGGACGAGGACGTGACCGAGCTGGACGAGGAGACCATCGAGGACAAGCTGGTGCCCGCCGCCCGCAACGACCTGGCGCGCAGCCGGCAGACGCTGCTGGCCACCATGCTGCTGATGGGGATCAACCGCATCGTGGTGACTGACGGGAAGATCAACGCCAAGCTGCGCTTCGACTTCCGCGCGCGCGACAGCCAGACGACCCACGCGCAGAACTTCGACTACAAGAACTACGGCCAGAGCACCGTGTCGCAGTCCGAGTACGAGAGCGGCTCGAAGACGGGGGAGAGCTACAAGTCGGGCTCCGGCGGCTACTACACGCAGGGATACGGCACCTACTCGTCCAACGCCTCGGGCGAGAGCGACCGGTGGAGCAAGGGAACGTACCAGACCGCCACCGCGCCCGTCATCTACCTGACCAAGCAGGAAGACTCGGTCACCAACGCCGAAGTCAGCGCCGAGGGGCAGCTGCGCGGCGAGGTCTCGCTGAACTTCAAGAGCGAGACGGTGGACCTGAACAAGCTGGCCAGCGAGGGCGACATCTTCAAGCTGGAACGGGTGCGGAGCGCGGGCCGCGGCGCCCCGGTGCCGGCGGGCGCGGGCGCGCCCGCCGGCGGAGGAGGAGCGGGCTCGACCCCACCCGCCGCCGGCGGATCCACCGCCCCGGCCCCGGCCCCCGCCGCCGCGCGCTGACGCCATGAACACCGCCCCCCCGGCGCCCCCGGCCGACGACCTTCCCCTGGTTCGCCAGGAGGTCGGCCACATCCTCTCGCAGTCCGCCGCCTGGCAGCAGCTGGACCCGGCGGAGCGGGTGAAGTTCGCCCGCAACATGGAGCGGGTGGCCAGCTACCTCTCGCGCGACCCCGGCTGGCTGGACGCCGCGGACCCGCCGGGGAGCACGGGGATGGCGGCCCCGGTGGACGACCTGAAGAAGCGCCTGGCCCAGGCCCCCGGCCAGGTGGGCAAGGACTTCGAGGCCGGGGCCATGAAGCAGGGGGTGCAGGAGTTCGGCAACCTGGTGCAGACGGTGGACTTCCCCGCCTTCGTGAGCGGGCTGATCCAGGGGGTGTTCCAGGCCATCGTCGACGCCAGCATCCAGCAGATGGAGGCGTTCGGCGAGCTGCTGGCGGCGACGGCGAAGAGCGTGGGCCAGTTCGCGGACGACCACATCGCCGACGACCAGGCGCGCGAGCAGGTGGCGCAGCGCTTTCCCAGCCTGGTGAAGGTGGACCGCGACGAGGACGGCACCCGACGCCTGGTTCCGGCGAGCGAGGACGGCGGCGACACCGCGGCGCTGCAGGAGTTCGCGCGCAGCAGCGAGCGCGTGGACCTCTCCAGCGCCGAGAGCGAGCGCAAGTTCATCACCGCGGCCAAGCTGGAGCTGGCGCGGCAGCGGCAGAAGATGATGGCGCTGATGGTGATGCTGGGGATCAACCGCATCGTGGTGACCAACGGCCGCATCAACGCCAAGGTCATCTTCGACATCAAGGCCAGCGACCAGGCGGCGCGGAAGGCCACGGCCGACATCGACGACCGGGACTCCAGCGAGGCGGCCGCCGCGGCCACGACGCACTTCGGCTGGGGCGCGGCGGCCGGCTACGCCAAGACCGCGCACACGACCACCGTGCGCAGCGCCATCGACGACACCAGCGAGAGCAAGGCGCAGATGAAGGCGCAGCTCACCGGCGAGGTGCGGGTGAACTTCAAGAGCGAGACGATTCCGCCCGAGCGCATGCTCGACAAGCTGCAGTTCGACCAGATGAACTACATGAGCGGCGCCGGCGGCGCCCCCGCGGCCGCCCCCGGCGCGCCCACCGCCCCGCGCGCCGCGGCTCCCGCGCCCGCCCCCGCCGCTCCGGCCCCGCAGAGGACCGCATGAAGCCCATCGAGAACCTGCGCCCCGAGCAGCAGGACGAGGTGCGCAGCCAGGTGCGCGCGCTGCTGGAGCGCACCGGCGCCTTCCGCGAGGTGCCGCCCGAGACGCGCAGGTCCATCGCCCAGGGGCTGGTGGACGTGGTGGCCTTCCTGGCCGACCCCACCGCCGGCCAGCCCGCGCTCGCCGGCGACGCATCTCCCCCCGCCGTGGCGGAAGACGGCGCCGCGCCGGTGACGGCGGAGGGCGCGGCGCTGGCCGAGCCGCTGGAGGAGAAGAAGGAGAAGACGGCCGCGCAGAAGACCGGCGACCGGCTGGCGGGAAAGCAGGACGTGGTCGGCAAGGACTTCAAGGCGGGGGGGATGGAGGCGGGGACGAAGGCCTTCAAGGAGCTGGTGGACTCGGTCGACTTCCCGAAGTTCGTCTCCGGGCTCATCGAGGGGGTGTTCACCTCCATCGTGGACTCGTCGATCCGGCAGATGCAGGCGTACGGGAAGCTGCTGGAGGGGGTGGTGAAGAGCGTGGAGCAGTTCGCCTCGGACCACATCTCCCAGAACCAGGCGCGCGACTACCTGGGCGACCGCTTTCCCGACACCTTCTCGGTCGACACCGGGGGCGGCAAGCCGCGGCTGCGGCTGCGCTCCGGGCTGGACGACGAGGAGAAGGCGCTGGAGAACGTGAAGACCACGCTGGGGCTGAAGGAGGCGTTCGACGTGGACGAGGAGGAGGGCGAGGCGCGCCTTCTCCGCCAGGCGCAGCTGGAGATGGCGAAGATGCGGCAGCAGCAGCTGGCGACCATGGTGCTGCTGGGGATCAACCGCATCGTGGTGACCGACGGCCTGATCAACGCCAAGGTGGTGTTCGACGTGAAGGCCAACGACAGCGCCAACCGCCGCGCCCGGGCCTCGCTGTACGACACGCAGCAGGACGCCAGCTCGTCCACCACCAGCGGCGGCGGCTGGTTCAGCGACGACCACACCAGCTCCGCGCTGAGCGACCACAAGACCGTGGTCTCCTCCAGCGTGGACGACACCAGCGAGAGCAAGGCGCAGCTGAAGGCCAACCTCACCGGCGAGGTGCGGGTGAACTTCAAGAGCGAGACCTTCCCGCTGGACAAGATGGCCAGCCAGGTGCAGATCGGCACGGTGAACGAGCGGGCCCAGCGATGAGCTCTCCCGCGCTCCTTTCGCCCGCGCAGCGCGCCGCCGCCGAGGCGGGGCTGGCCTACGCCGAGCAGGCGATGGCGCGCCACATGGAGGCGGTGGGCACGCGCTACGGCCCCGCCGCGCTGGGGGTGATCGACCTTCCGCCGCTCACCGGCGGGCGGCTGGTGGACGCGCAGATCCGCGTTTCCGGCGTCCTCTACTGGGCGGCGGAGCTGGAGGCGGCCGGGCTCCTCCCCTTCGTGGAGGCGCTGGCGGAGGGCGTGGCGACCGGGGCGGTGATGGAGCCGCTGGGCGCCGCCGTGCACGAGCTGATCCGGTTCTGGCGCTCGCGCGAGCACCGCTTCACCGGCGCCGAGCGGCTCGCGCTCTTCGGCCGCGTGCTGGGCGGCGCCGCCTCCACCGGGGAAGCCGTCGAGCCGCTCCTGGCCACGCTGGTGGAGACGCTGGTGGCGCTCGGCCGCTCGCGCGCGGACGTGGGGACGGGGGCGCTGGAGGCGCGCGCGGCGGTGCAGGCGCAGGCGCTGGGCTCCGTCCTTTCCTCGCGCGGCGTGGGGATCGCCGGGTTCGCGGCGCGCGACGTGGTGGGGCAGGTGCGCGCCGCGCTGGGCGTGCTGCGCAATGGCGACGTGGTGCGCGCGATGGGCGGCGGGAGCCCGTGGACGATCGTCACCCGCCACGCGCCGCGCTTCCTGCGGCGCATGGTGGACGCGCAGCCGCACCTGGAGCGCGCGCAGGCGGGGATGCGCATCGTGGGCTGGATCGCGGACGAAGCGCCGCGCCTGGACGCCGGCGCCGTGCGCATCGCGCGCGGCGCGCAGGTGGTCCACGACGCGGAAGCCTGGAGCGCCGCGGCCGGAGCCGCGTGATGCGCCCCGCGGGAACGCTCGAGACCGTGCGCCGCGCCGTCCGCCGCGTGGTGGAAGGCACGCCGGAGCTGCGGCGCGACGCCGCGCTGCGCCGCCGCATCGCCCAGGGCATGGTGCGCGTCTGCGCCGCCGCGGCGGAGCTGATGGAGGCGGAGGACCGGCTGACGGGGGAGATCTCGCGGCGGGGACGGCAGGGGACAGGGGAGAGGGGACGGGGGACAGAGGGCGGGGAGATGGAATCTCGTCCGTCCTCCGGATCTCCGTCGTCCGGATCTCCGTCGTCCGGATCTCCGTCGTCCGGATCTCCATCTTCCGAGTCTTCGGATTCTTCTCCCGCCCTGGCCGCGGGGATGGCCGTGTCTCCATCTCCATCCCCCCGATCGAAAACTCCGCGCGGGGCGATGGCGAGCGGGCAGGCGGCGGGGGACATCCATCGCCGCACGGCGGTGAATTCGGCGGCGGGCGTGCTGCGGGCCACGCGCGATGCCATCGACTTTCCCGGCTTCGTCAACTCGCTGATCACCGGCGTCTTCTCGGCGATGACCACCTCCACCATCCAGCAGCTGCAGGCGTATGCCGACCTGCTGGGCGCGGTGGGGATGAGCACCAGCCAGTTCGCCTCCAGCAGCATCACCGACGGGCGGGCCATGGACTGGGTGGCGCAGCGCTTCCCCGCGTTCCGCGTGGTGATCGCCGAGGGGCAGCCGCCGCGCCTGGCGCTGAACGACGGCGCCGACATGCCCGACGCCGACGAGCTGAAGAGCGCGCTGGACGCCAGCGACGACGAGGTGTCGACGGTGGACGACGACGAGCTGGGCGAAACGCTGGTGCCGCTGGTGAAGCGCAAGCTGGCCCGCGAGCGCCAGTCCATGCTCTCCACCATGCTGCTGATGGGGATGAACCGCATCGTGGTGGACGACGGGCGGATCCGCGCCTCGATGGAGCTGCAGGTGGATGCGCGCAGCACCGCCGAGCAGACCACCGCCGAGCGCGCCGACACGCGGGTGACCACCGGCGGCAGCGCCAGCTTCGGGATGGGGATGTGGGGCGCCAGCGCCAACATCCAGGCCACCGTGGGCTACGTGAAGAGCGACGAGCAGTTCAGCCGCGAGGACATCGCGCTGCGCGCCGGGCTGCGCTCCAGCGTGGACATCGGCTTCCACACCGAGCCCATCGCGCTGGACCGCATGGCCGGCGCGGGCGCGGTCCGCCACATCCGCGCGCAGTCGATGGTGCCCGAGACGGAGGCCCGGCTGGAGAACCTGCTGACCGCCGACGAGCGCCGCACCGCGCACCCCGCCTTCGAGGCGATCCCGCAGGCGCAGCCCGCGCCCGCCCCGAACTCCGACGAGGCCCGTGCCCTCCGCCAGCGCCAGAACAACACCGTGGGCGACGGCACCACCGCCTCGGGCGGAAGCGGCGCCTCGGGCGGAAGCGGCGCGACGACCGCGACGACTCCGGCGTCCACGACCACGACAGCGCCGGCGGAGGCCGCGCCGGCGACGGAAGCCGTCGCGGCCACGCCGCCCTGATGAACGCACGCAGCGGCGCGGAGAAGCGGTGATCGCGGTGAGCTCTCCCGCGTCTCCGCGTCTCCGCGTGAGATGACAAGGATCGTCCGAAGCACGCGCCGAACCGGCGGGAGAGCACCCTCATGGCCGACCCCGTAACCTCGAAAGCCGCGAAGACGCCGCCGCTGGTGGTGCTGAGCCCCACGCGCCACGCCGCGCTGGTGGCCGCGCTCGACGCGGCGGTGGCGGCCGACCCGGCGCTGGCCGGCGCGCGCTCGCTGCTGCTGACGCCGCTGACCATGCTCGAGGCGCTGGCCCGCGACGCCGTGGGCGCGCTGGGCGACGACGTGCTGGCCGCCGAGCGCCTGCGCCTCCTCCTTGCGCTCGCCGCCACGCAGATGCCGGCGCTCACCGCCTTCCGCGACGTGCTGGGCGACTCCACGCCGTCCAGCGGCATCTCCTCCAGCTTCCCCATCCCGGCCCTCGCGGCGGCCGCCATCCCCTGCGACGACGCGGTGGTGCACGCCGGCGCGCTGGTGATCGTGGCCCTGGCCGCCGGCAGGGTGGGGAAGAGCACCGGGCTGGCCGATCCGCTGCTGAACAACGTGCTGGCGACCGCCCTCGCCGCCGGCCCCGCCGAGGCTGTCTCGCGCGCCATCGCGTCGGGGATGGGCACGGACCAGGTCCGCGCGCTCCTGGCCGGGCTGGCCGCCGGCCACAACGGCGAGGACCGCCGCCTTTCCGCCGTCATCGCCACCTTCCTGGCCGACGCCTGCGAGCGCGCGCGCTGGGCGTGCCTGGAAACGCTCTTCACCCAGGTGCGCCGCGACGTGGCCGGCAGCACCTGGGACGCGGCGGGAACGGGGGGCATCGTGGAGGTCGATCCGCGCGCCGCCTGCCCCGGCCAGCCCGTGAGCATCCGCGTGGAGCCGGTGGACGACGGGCCCATCATCTTCCTGCGCACCAGCGCCACGCCCGAGACGCCGCTGGACGCCGCGCACTTCCTTCCCCTGCTCGAGGCGAAGGCCGCCTCGGTCGTCTTCGCCGCGCAGGGACGCCGCTCGGTCGCGCGTCTGGCCGACGCGGTCGACGCGCAGACGGGCGTCGTCACCGTCACCGTTCCCGCCGGGGCGCACGGGGGGTGGGTGGGCTTCGCCGATCCGGCGCTGCTGGCCGAGACCAACGACGACCGAAGCGCGCTCCGCGAGCAGTGGGACGAGCGCAACACCGGCGAGCCCGCGCTCCGCTGCGCGCCCGTCCCCATCGCCGCCATCCCGCTGCTGCGCAACCCGCCCACGCCGCCGCGCTCGCCGCAGGCGCGGTTCGACGGCGGCGCGCCGGTCATCCTCGCCGCTTCCATCTCTCCGCCCGTGGCCGACCCCGGCGGCGAGCTGCGGCTGAAGTGGCGGGTGCAGGGCGCCACCTCCGTCCACGTGGACCCCAGGCCGGGGGTGGTGGAGGCCGAGGGCGAGGCCACGGTGAAGGCGCCGGAAGACCGCGCGCACGCCGAGTTCGTGCTGGTCTGCGAGAGCGGGTGCGGCGATCCGCTGCGGCGCAGGCTGCGGGCGCGGGTCCGCGTGCGCATCCGCGCCATCGCCGCCGACCAGCCGGAGCGCACCGCGCTGGCGCTGAAGCTGGTCGGCACCCCCGGCAAGGCGAACGTGAACGTCCGCCTCTCCTCCTTCGCCGCCGCGCCGGCGCGCCCGCTGGTGGCCGGCGAGGCCTTCCAGCTCACCGCCACCCTCTCCGCCGCCGACGCGCGCGGCCGCGCCGAGCTGCGGATCGGCGACGAGGCGAAGGCGATGAAGCTGGAAGGGGGGAAGGCGACGATCACGCTCCCCGGCCGCTACGCGGTGGACGGGCTCGCCGGCACCGTCGTCTTCCGCGCGCCCGACGGCGAGATCGACGACCGGCGCGACTTCGGCCCCCTCGCCTTCGTCACCCTGCGCCAGCGGCGGCTGATGGTGATCCGCCCCGGCCTGGCCACCCGCGACCTGCACCGCGTCGCCGCCGGCGAGGTCGCCCGGGCGCTGGACGAGGCGCGGCGCACGCTGGCGATGGAGATCGACGCGGCCGAGCCGGTGTGGGCGGACGACGAGGAGCTTTCCCTCACCGAGCCCGCGGACGGGCCCGACGTCACCGCCACCGCCGACCTCCTCGAGCGGCTGCACGCCCTGGCCGCCCGCACCCCCGGGCGCGAGGACGCCCTCTGGGTCGCCGTCGTCCCCAAACCGCCGAAGAGCGAGTTCCTGCGCGTGGAGCCCGCCGAGGCCGCGCGCGCCGTGGCCGTCTGCACCCCCGGCGCGCTGGCCCGGCTGCTGGACGCCGAGCTTCCGGCCGCGGAGGCGCGCGTCACCCGGCTCAGGATCGCGGGAACGGTGGACGGCGCCAGCTCCATCCGCCTGCAGCCGCTGCGCGTGGAGGACCGCGCCGCCGGCCCCGGTGCCCGCGTGGAAAGCGGCCTCCGCGCCGTCGCGCTCGACGCGCAGGGGCGCGTCCGCGCCTCGCGCGCGGTGCGGCTGCTCACCGCCGACCGCCCGGCGCGCCTCTTCGTCCTCCTCCCCATCACCAGCGACGTCACCGACCTGGAGATCCGCATCGACGACGGCCAGCCGCCGCTCCCCGCGATGGACCCGTACGGCTTTGGCGCGCTCTGCGGCGACGGCTCGCGCGACAACCCGCTCGCCCTGCGCCGCATCCACCGCTCCGAGGGCCAGCCGGAGGTGAGCGGCGTGGAGACCCAGGGAGACGGGCTGGCCTTCGAGTACGGCCACACCCGCTCCGCCCGCTCGTCGATCGTGGTCGAGGCCGGCGGCGCGCGGGGATGGGGCACCGTCCTCCGCCTGCAGCCCTGCCAGGAGGCGGGAACGCTCCCCGTCGACCGCCTCCGCCTCCGCGACGACGACCGCATCCGCGTCGCGGCGACGGACGGGTGGAACACCGACTTCGCGCCCGACGTGGGGCTCCCCATCCCCCGCACGCCCCCCTTCTCCGTGGCCGCGCGCCACGCAGGCGGGCTCCGGTTCTGGGCGGACGTGGACGAGGGCGGCGAGCCGTCGATCGCCTGGACGCTGCGGGAGCTGGACGGCACGGGTGAGGTGGTCGGGGAGACGGCGTTCGAGGGGACGCTCGTCACCGTCCCCCGCGATTTCCCGGGCGGCGACCTGACGCTCACCGTGGTCCGCGGCGAGACCGCCGTCTCCGACACGCGCACCATCTCCCGCGATGGGCGGGTGGACTGCCGGCGCACCGAGCTGCCGGAGGACGCCCATGCCTGAGCCGCGCATGGAGATGGAGACGCGCGCGCGCCGCCGCTTCGACGTGTGGAACGAGGTGCCGCTCGTCCCCCAGCTCACCGGGATGAGCTGCTGGGCCGCCGCCGCGGCCATGATCATCGGCTGGCGCGACCGCATTCTGGTGGACCCGCCGCAGGTGGCGCGCGGAGCGGGGAGCTGGCAGTCGTACGCCGGCGGGCTGCGGCCGGGCGACGTGCAGTCGCTCGCCCGCGCCTGGGGGCTGGTGGAGGAGCACCGCGAGACGTGGACGCCCGAGGCGCTGCGGCGCGTCCTCCAGCGCCACGGCCCCGTCTGGCTGGGCGAGGCCAGTCCCGGTCTCCATTCCGTCGTCGTCGCCGGGATGCACGGCGACGGCACGGCCGACGGCACCTGGGTGCGCGTGAACGACCCGTGGCCCATCGGCCGCGGCGAGCGCTACACGCTGCCGTGGCGCACGCTGAGCGCCAACTACCGCGCCGCCAGCGACCTCATCGGCGTGCAGGCCCACGTCCTCCACGCGGGGGGACGCCGCGGCTCCGCCCGCTCGCGCGTGGCCGAGACCCGCGCCACCCGCTCCGGCATCACCCTTCCCCCCTTCCCAGCCCCCGAGGAACCCATGAACAGCAACGGGAACGGCAGGCGCCCGCACCCCGAGGAATACGCCTCGGCGTACGGAACGTCGTACGGGTCGCCGCTGGCGGTGGCGGCCGCGGCGGTCGCCGCCGGCGAGCGCTACGTGAGCACCGGCGCGGGGGGCGGCACCAACCCGCTGGCCAGCCACGGCGGCACGGGCGAGAACCTGTACCTGGCCTGGAACGCGATGTCGGGCGATGCCGCGCAGATCGACCTCGTCGTGCACCTGCACGGCTTCACCGGGAGGAACCCGGACGCGGCGTGCACCCGCTTCCTGGCGGGGCGCAGCGGGCTGCGCCTGGACGGGCGCGCGCGCCCGACGCTGGCCATCCTCCCGCGCGGCCGCAAGATCACCGCGGCCGAAGTCGAGGCGAAGCAGCCCGCGTACCAGCAGAAGCTCAGGGAGTATGAAGCCCTGCTCGCCGAGTACAACGCACACCCCGCGGGCCGGCGGCCGCCGCGCAGGCCCTCGCCGCCGCGCGACGACGTGTACACCTTTCCCGCGCTCGAGCACGGGAGCGGGGCGGGGCTGGAGGCGCTGGTGGCCTGGGCGGTGGCGTGGTTCGCCCGCGAGGTGCTGCAGCGCGGCGAGCGGCCGGGGATCGGCCGGTGCATCCTGGCCGGCCACTCGGGCGGAGGCGCGCCGGTGAACGCGCTCCTGCAGTGGAAGGACCAGCGCGCCATCTGCAACCCGCACGAGGTCCACCTGTTCGACGCGCTGTACGGCGGCACGGGGAACATCGTGGCGTGGGCGGGCGCCCGCGTGGCAGCCGACCGCCGCCTGGCCGCCGGCCTTTCCCCCGCCGACGCGCTCGCGCGGCTCCGGGCACAGGGCGGAGGGCTGCGGATCTTCTACCGCGGCGAAGGGACGATGCCGAACTCCCAGGCGGTCGGCGCCACCCTCCCCGCGGCGGGCGACCCGCTCCAGGGCGCCTACCGCGCCGAGCAGACGACGTTCCCGCACGAGGACGTCCCGCGCGCCTTCCAGCCCGCGCTGCTGGGCGACGTGCGCGCCACCCTGCCGCTGGACCCGGCCGCGCGCCCGCCCGCCAGCCGCGCCCACTCGGCGGACGGGTACGGCGAGTACTCGGCGGAGGAGGATACCGCGATGGAGCCGGCCTACGGCTACCCCGGCGCCGGTCCGTACTACGGCTACGTGGCCGCGCTGGCGGTGGACGACGACGTGCGCGCCTGGCTGGCCGCGCGCGCGCCCACCGACCGCGCGCCGCTGGCCGCCGGCGTGGCCGCCTGGATCACCGACACCGCGCGCTCGGGGATCGACCTGATCGGCGACGCCACGCGGCGGGCGCACTTCCTCACCGGGGTGGACTGGACGCGCGTGGACTTCCCCGGCAACGATGCCGACCGCTCGGCCGAGGCCACGGCGCTCTTCGCGGCCATCGCCGCCGCCGTCCCCGAGCGCCGGGTGACGGCGCTGCGCTACCACGACGTGGACGCGGTGGTCCAGCCCGTTCCCGGCGCGTCCGGGTTCCGCCTGCACCCCGAGGCGAAGGACGCCTTCGTGCGCATGCGCGACGCGGCCCGCACCGACGGGGTGGAGCTGCGCATCGGCTCGGCGTGGCGCTCGCTGCAGCACCAGGCCCGGCTCGCGGCGGGGAACCCCAACCCCAACGCGGTGGCGCAGCGCGTCTCCGCGCACTCGTACGGGCTGGCGGTGGACCTGCTGCTCTCCGCCGACGGGCTGCGCGTGAGCGAGATCACCACCCGCCCGTTCACCAACGTGGTGGCGATGTACCGCTCGCCCGTGTACAAGTGGATGGCGCTGCACGCCCGCGACCACGGCTTCTTCCCGTACCGGCGCGAGCCCTGGCACTGGGAGTACAACCCCGCGGGCTTCGGCGAGCGCTTCGAGCGCGAGGCGCCGGCCGCGGCGCACGGCCACGCGTACGGCGCGCCGTTCGGCCTGTTCGAGCGCTATCCCGGCGGCGCGCTGGACGCCGCGCCGGTGAACCGCATCGCCGTCCCCCGCATCGCGCGGCCGTCGCTGGGCGAGGGGATGCAGGCCCCGGCGCCGGTGGACTGGTGCGCCATGCGCACCACCATCGCCAACGTGGCACTGGCCGAGGAGCGGCGGTGGACGCGGCCGAACGGCACCAAGCTGGTGGAGAGCGACGCCAGCCAGCTCGCCATCCTGCAGCAGTACTGGCAGTCGGTGCCCGGCTTCGCGGCGCCCGCGGCGGCGCTGGCGGCGGCGCGGCGCTCGGCCAACAACGAGCGCTTCTGGGAGTGGAGCGCCGCCTTCATCTGCCACGTGATGCACACCGCGGGCGTGCAGCGGGCGCACGGCTTCGAGTTCGCGGGGCGGCACATGAACTACATCGTGGGCGCGCTGCGCAACCGCGAGCGCAGCGACACCACCCGGCCGTTCTGGCTGGTGGACCACCTGGAGCTGGCGCACGAGACCACCCTGGAGCCCGGCGACCTGCTGTGCCTGAACCGCCCGGTCGAGCACGTGTGGACGAACCACACCTACACCAGCCTGCGCCGCGCCTTCTGGGAGAACGGGCACCAGAACGCGGACGTCACCGGCTCGTCGCACGTCGCGCTGATCGTGCGCACCGGGCAGGACGCGCGCGGCAGGTTCGTGGAGACGATCGGGGGGAACGAGACGCAGTCGGTGCGGCTGCGCCGGGTGGACCTGGACGCGAACGGGGGCATCGCCAACGCACAGGCGCGGCACATCTTCGGGCTGATCAAGATGACCGGCTGCAACCGCTGACGATTTTCGAAGTTCACGCGGAGAAATGCGGAGGAGCAGGGGAGAGCGGTGCTTTTCCCCTGCTCCTTCCGCGTCTCTCCGGCATCGCAGGGTCTCGCGCGGAGACGCGGAGACGCGGAGACGCGGAGACGCGGGGAACTGACCGAGCGTCTCCGCGTCTCCGCGTGAGATTTCTTTCAGGATCGTGGGGATGGAGATGGAACGACGGAGGCGCGGGAGATGCTTTCTCGCTCAGAACCTGACCAGGCCGAACGCCAGGAGCAGCGCGACGATGCCGCCCAGCACCGCGCTCCACATCGCCCACAGCTTGTAGAAGGCGAGCTGCGGGTGCAGGCGCTTGTACAGCCACGCCAGCGCCGCCCCGCCGCCGAAGGTGCCGGCCAGCCAGCCGATGGCGATGGCCGACCACACCTCGAACCCGGTCGGGTGCAACGCTCAGCCTTCGCGGACCAGGTCGTAGCGCTCGATCTTCTTGTACAGGTTCGAGCGGGGCATGTCCAGCAGGCGCGCGGTCTCGCTCACGTTCCAGTCGTTCTCGCGCAGCTTCTGGATGATGAACGCGCGCTCGGCCGCCTCCTTGAACTCCGAGAAGGTGGTGCAGCCGAGCAGGTCGCTCGACAGCCCGCCGCCCTTCATGTGCCCGCCCACCAGCAGCTCCACGTCGTCGCCCGTCACCGCGCCGCCGCCGGAGAGGATGAGCAGACGCTCGATGGTGTTGCGCAGCTCGCGCACGTTGCCGGGCCAGTCCATCCGCTGCAGGCGGCCCACGGCGTCGTCGGTGAGCTGCCGCGGCTTCAGCGCGCTCTCCCTGGCGATCGTCTGCACGAAGTGCTGCACCAGCATGGGGATGTCCTCGCGGCGCTCGCGCAGCGGGGGCACGTGCAGGGGGATCACGTTCAGGCGGTAGAACAGGTCCTCGCGGAAGCGCCCGTTCTTGATCTCCTCCTCCAGGTCCTTGTTGGTGGCCGCCAGCACGCGCACGTCCACCTTGATGGGCTTGGCGCCGCCGACCCGGGTGATGATCCCCTCCTGCAGCGCGCGCAGCACCTTGGCCTGCGCGGCCAGCGACATGTCGCCGATCTCGTCCAGGAACAGCGTGCCGCCGTCGGCCAGCTCGAACTTGCCCGCGCGGTCCTCCACGGCGCCGGTGAACGAGCCCTTCATGTGCCCGAACAGCTCGCTCTCGATCAGTTCGCTGGGGATGGCGGCGCAGTTCACCTCGATGAACGGCCCGTCCGCCCGCGGGCTCAGGCGGTGCACGGCGCGGGCGATCAGCTCCTTCCCCGTCCCGTTCTCGCCGGTGACCAGGACGCGCGCGTCGGTGGGCGCCACCTTCTCCACCCGGTCCAGCACCTGGCGCAGCGCGAACGAGCGGCCCACGATCTGGTGGCGGCTCTCCACCTCGCCGCGGAGGCGGGCGTTCTCGGCCTGCAAGCCCTGCTGCGACAGCGCGTTGCGCAGCACGATCAGCAGGCGCTCGGTGTCGAGCGGCTTTTCCAGGAAGTCGAAGGCGCCGCGGCGGGTGGCCTCGACGGCGGTGTTGATGGTGCCGTGGCCGCTCATCATCACGACGACCGCGGCCGGGTCGCTTTCGCGGATCTTGCTGAGCGTCTCCAGCCCGTCCATCCGCGCCATCTTCACGTCCAGGAAGGTGACGTCGGGGCGGAAGTCGCAGTACAGCTCGATCGCCTCGGCGCCGCCGGACGCGGCGCGGACTTCGTGGTCTTCGTACTCGAAGAGCTGGGTCAGGACGTGCCGGATCCCCTGCTCGTCGTCCACTACCAGGATGCGGGCCATTTATCTAACTGAAGTGCGTGAGTGCGGAAGTGCGTGAACAGCAGTGCCAAGTGCCGAGTGCCTAGTCCTAAGTCCTAAGTCCTAAGTCCTGAGTGAAACCCACTTGGGACTTAGGACTTGGGACTTAGGACTTCTTTTCATCTCCCCGGCGCCAGCACCAGCTCGCCCGCCTCGACGCGGGCGGAGCCTACGCCGGGGGGGAGGCGGAACGGATATTCGTCGGCGGCCAGCCCCGGCTCGTTGCTGCGGCCCAGGCGGTTCAGCGCGTTGGTGAACACGTCGTGCGGCACCGGCACCTTCGCGAACGACACGCTGTGGATCTTCAGCGCGGCGCGGCCGGACCCCAGCGTGCGCAGCTGGCCGCGCAGCTTCACCTCGCTGGTGTCGGGAAGGAACTCGCGCGCCACCCGCACCTCGCGCACGTCGGGAAGGCGGTCGGTGGGCACGCGCCCGTTCAGCGTCAGCGTGTCGCCGGTGAACTGCACCGAGGGCGCGTCCAGCTCGTTCGCCAGCTGGTCGTGGAAGCGGTAGCGCAGGTAGCTGGTGAACTCCACCGCGCTCAGGTGGATGGTGTCGCCGCTCTGGCGCATCCGCTCCAGCTTCTTCTCCGCGTTTTCCGCGGCGGCCTGCGACACCTCGGCGGCCGCCGGGTCCGCGCTCTTCTGCCACGGGCCGGGGATGCGGTCGCGGTACTTGTAGCCGACGGCGAGAATGGCGATCAGGCCGACCAGCGCGAGCAGGTTGCGCATCGTTGCGTTCGTGTCTTCGTCGGGTGGCGATCGGGACCCGCGCCGCGCGTCTCCCTCCGCGGCGCTGCGGACAACTACCCCCGCGCGCCGGGGGAAGTTTCGCGAATGTCCTCTGCGATGGACGCCACGGCACCGGCGGCCGCGTCCACCTCGGCCTCGGTGGTCGCCCAGCCGACGGAGAAGCGCACCGCGCCCGTCTCCGCGCAGCCCAGCACCGCGTGCGCTTCCGGCGCGCAGTGGAGCCCGGCGCGGGTCATCACCCCGTGCTCGCGGTCCAGCCGGTGCGCCAGCCGGTTCGCGGGAATTCCGTCGACGGTAAGGGTGACGATGCCGACACCGTCCGGCGCCGCGGGGGAGAGGATGCGGACGCCTTCGATGGACGCCAGCCGCTCACGCAGCCGCGCCTTCAGCGCCGTCTCCCGTGCGTGCACGGCGGCGATGCCGCGCTCCGCCAGCCACTCCACCCCCGCCAGCAGCCCGGCGATCCCCGGCCCGTTCAGCGTTCCCGGCTCCAGCCGGTCGGGCATGGCGTCCGGCATCCCGGCCGGCATCGAGTCGCCGCCGGTGCCGCCGGCCCACACCGGATCGATCTCCATCCCCTCGCGCACCCACAGCCCGCCCGTTCCCTGCGGGCCCAGCAGCCCCTTGTGCCCGGTGAAGGCCAGCACGTCGATCCCCATCTCCATGACGTCGATGGGGACGTGCCCGGCGGACTGCGCGGCGTCGACCAGGACGATCGAGCCGTGGGCGTGCGCGCGCCGCGCCATCTCCGCCACCGGAAGGACGCTGCCGAGGACGTTGGAGGCGTGCGGGATCGCCAGCACCCGCGCCGGCCGCCCATCCCCCGCCAGCGCGTCGTCCAGCTCCGCGAAGTCCACCGATCCGTCCGCGCCGCCGCCGATCACCGTCTCCCCGATCCCCCGCGCCGCCAGCACGGCGACGGGGCGGCGGACGGCGTTGTGGTCGAACGCCGTGCGGACCACGCGGTCGCCGGGGCGGACGAGGCCGTGCAGCGCGGCGTTCAACGCGTAGGTGGCGTTGGGGAAGAAGGCGACGCGGCCGGGGTCGCCCTCGGCGCCGAATGTCCGCGCCAGCGCCGCCCGGCAGCGCAGCGCGATGCGCCCCGCCTCGAGCGCGAGGTGGTGCCCGGAGCGCCCCGGCGTCGCCCCCACCTCGCGCAGGTAGCGCACGACCGCCTCCGTCACCGCGTCGGGGCGCAGGGCGGAGGTCGCCGCGTAGTCGAGATAGATGCCGTCCATCGGCCGCGTCACGCCTCGCGCGCGGCACCCGCCCGCGATGCCGTCGCGCCGCCGGGCAGGCACCCGGCCAGCGGGGCGGGAATGGGGTAGCGCGGGCGGGGAGTCATGGGGATGGAGAACCGGGAGATGGGGTGATGCGGATCAGTTCGGCGCCGGCTCGTCCGCCTCAGCCAGGTCCAGCGCGACGTAGCGGAAGCCGGCGCGCTTCACCGCGTCGGCGATGGCGGCGCCGCCGGGCCCCATCATCCGCTCCCACGCATCCCCGTGGACGCGCACGGCGGCGATCTCGCGCTCGTGCCCCTCGACGTCCACGGACGCGCCATGCACGCCGGCGTCCGCCAGCGCGCGCTCGGCCGCGGCGATGCGGGCGTCCGCGCTCACGCCGCGCCCCCGAGCTGCACCAGCTGCGACGCGGCCAGGCCCTCGTTCAGGGCGCCGCGGCGGTAGCCGTGGAGATCGACCAGCACGCGCCCGAAACCGGCCTCGCGGACGGCAGCGTGGATCGCGGCGCGCAAACCGGCGACGCGGCCGATCTCGGCGGGGTGCACCTCCAGCCGGGCGACGGTGCCGTGGTGCCGCACGCGGAAATCGCGGAAGCTGAGCGCCCTCAGCGCCAGCTCCGCGCGCTCCACCTGCCGCAGCCGCTCCGGCGTCACCGCGATGCCGTACGGCAGCCGCGAGGCCAGGCACGGCGCCGCCGGCTGGTCCCACGTGGGCAGCCCCAGCTCGCGCGACCAGGCGCGGATCTCGGCCTTGGTCAGCCCCGCCTCGAGCAGCGGCGAGCGCACGGCGTTCTCCGCCGCGGCCACGGCGCCCGGGCGGTGGTCGCCCACGTCGTCGGCGTTGGAGCCGTCCAGCACCGTCCGCAGCCCGCGCTCATGGGCGACGGAGGCGAGGCGCGTCCACAGCTCGCTCTTGCAGAAGTAGCAGCGGTTGTTGGGGTTGGCGGCGTAGCGCGGGTCGTCCATCTCCCGCGTCTCCACCTCCAGCCAGGGGATGCCGAACCCGGCGGCCACCTCGCGCGCCGTGTCCTCCATCCAGCTGGCCACCGAGTCGCTCTTCCCGGTCACCGCCAGCACGTTCGCGGCGCCGAGCACGTCCACGGCCACCTTGGCCAGGAACACGGAATCGACGCCGCCGCTGTACCCCACCACCACCGAGCCGCACTCGCGCAGAATGCCGCGCAGCCGCTCGCGCTTGGCCTCAGGAACCATCTCACCCCTCGAAAACGGAAGACGGCCGACAAGATGCCGCTTGGCTGCATACACCGCCAGCGGTCTGGGGATCGGGACTGAACGCCGTGGAGCCTTCTCCGCGCCGCTCTCGGCCCCGCGGAGCCCTCCCCCCGCGGCTGGGGCCGCGTACCCCTCGCCCGGTACGGGCCCCGATAATGGGAGGGGGTAACTTCGAGCGTGGCGCGCAGAGGGTGGCGCACTCGTCGGACGCACGTGTGATGCGATGCCCGCAGGAAGCATCCCGGTGGCTCCGAAAGCTTTCCCGCGTTGAGTTCTCCCCCCCCGCGGAGCGGGCGGAGGGGCCGGGGGAGGGGGCTAGCCAGGCGGGCAAGATGCTGCGCCATCAGGCCGAAACTTCTCCTCTTGGTTAGTTCTCCCCCTCCCCCGGTCGGTTTCTGGGGGAGGGGGCCGGGGGGAGAGGGCCGCCGCGGTTGGGCGAGCACGGAGCTCGCTGGCGGACGACTTGCGTTCGTCGCCGCGTTCCGAAGTTCGGCTTCAGCGGCGGATCGCTCAGCCCCGCGGCTGCAGCGACGAACGCGTATCTCGACGGACGGTGTGGAGCGGCGGATGAGCAAACGGGGATGGGTGATCGCGGCGCTGGCCGTGCTGGCCGCGGCGGCCGGGTATGTGGCGCTGAAGCTGGGCCGCAGCACGGGCGAGGTCGCGGACCTGGTGGCCGAGGGCGCGGAGAAGGTGCTGCGCGAGCCCATGCGCCCGGCCCGCGGGAGCCCGCGCGTGCTGGTGTTCGCGCTCGACGGCGTGGGCGCGGACCAGCTGGAGGCCGTCATCCGCTCCGGCCGCGCGCGCAGCATCGCCCGGCTGGTGGGGCGCCCGCGCCGCGGCGAGCCGGGCGTGTACCAGCACGCGTACGCGGTGCCGGGCGTGCTCAGCATCCTCCCGTCCACCACCTACGCCGCGTGGACGTCGCTCTTCACGGGCCAGCCGGCGGGGCGCACCGGCGTTCCCGGCAACGAGTGGTTCGCGCGCGAGGAAGACCGCTTCTACGCCCCCGCGCCCGTTACCGTGAGCGAGAACACGCAGGCGCTGCAGGTCTACAGCGACCAGCTGATGGGCCGCGTGGCGCACGCCCCCACGCTGTACGAGCAGGCCGGGGTGCGCGCCTACGTCTCGCTCGCGGCGCTGCAGCGCGGCGCCGACCTGGTCACCGTCCCCGATCCCGTCGCGCTGGGGCCCATGGTGAGCGCCTTTGCCGAGGGCGCGCAGGAGGGCGAGGTGAAGCGCGAGGTGTACGCGCAGCTCGACGAGGGCGCGGCGGGGAGCCTGCTGTCGACCATCGAGAAGCGCGGGGTGGCCGACCTCCAGGTCGTCTACTTTCCCGGCGTGGACCTGTGGACGCACGTGGCGCCGGACCCGCTCCGGGCGCAGCAGGCGTACGTGGAGACGGTGGTGGACCGCGTGGTCGGCCGCGTGCTGGACGCCTACCGCCGCCGCCACGCGCTGCGCGACACCTGGGTCGTCTTCGTGGCCGACCACGGCCACACGCCGGTGCTGAACGACGACCTGCACTCTCTCGGCACCGCCGGCGACGACGAGCCGCCCGCGGTGCTGCACCAGGCCGGCTTCCGCGTGCGCCCCTTCCACCTGGACGTGAAGGACGACGAGCGCGTCTACCAGTCCGTCGTCGCCTACCAGGGGGCGATGGCGTACGTCTACCTGGCCGACCGCTCCGCCTGCCCCAACCCGGCCGACCGCTGCGACTGGCGGCGTCCGCCACGCTTCGAGCAGGACGTGCTCCCGGTGGTGCGCGCCTTCGACGCCGCCAACCGCACGGGCGCGGGGGTGCCGCAGCTGCGCGGCACGCTGGACCTGATCTTCGCGCGGCAGCCGCGGCCGTTCGGGCAGGACGCCGCGCCCTTCCAGGTGTGGGACGGGGAAAAGCTGGTGGCGATCGGCGAGTATCTGCGCGCGCATCCGCGCCCCGACCTGCTGGACCTGGAGCGGCGGATGGACGGGCTGGCCACGGGCCCGTACGGCAACCACGCGGGCGACGTCCTTCTCCTGGCGCGCACGGGGATGCAGCGCCCGATCGGCGAGCGCTTCTACTTCTCCGGCATCTACCACTCCTGGCACGGCAGCCCCACCGCCCAGGACAGCCGCATCCCCCTCGTCGTCGCCCTCCCCGGCGGCGACGGGCGCCAGCTCCGCGCCCGCGTCCGCGCCGCCGCGGGCGAGCACCCCACGCAGCTCGACGTCACCCGGCTCGTCCTTTCGCTCCTTGGCCGCGGGTAAGGGGACAGGGGACAGGGCCCGCCGGGGGACGCGTCACGTACAGCACGGCTGGCGCGTTTCTTCCACTCCGCGCGTCGCCGGCGAGGAGGTGGATGTGAGGGATGGGGAGGCGGACTGCTACCCGTCCGCGTTGCTGTTGGAGTGATGTAACTGCCGAATGGAACCATAGTTAGGCAGTGGTGTCGAAACGTCCGAGTTCGCGCCGCCGCGGCCGGGGAGTCCGGGTGCCGGTGGATGATTCGCCATTCTGGTGTGGAGTAGGAAACCGTGAAGAGCACCCGCATCGCCTTCCTGGCCGCCGCCGCGCTGGCCCTTCCCGCCGCCGTCGCGGCGCAGACCACGCCGGCGCCCGCGCAGCCGGCGGCTCCCGCGGCCGCTTCGGCCGACGAGGCGCAGCAGCTGCAGGCCAAGCTGGGCGCGCTGCAGCAGCAGGCGCTGAGCGACCCGTCGCTGAAGCCGGCGCAGGACAGCTTCACCGCGGTGGTGAACGCCGGAATGGCCAAGCTGGACCCCACCGCGCCCACCAAGCTGGCCCGCGCCACCGCGCTGCAGGCCGAGGTGGCCGCCGCGCGCACCGCCAACGACAACGCCAAGCTGAACGCGCTGGCCACCGAGGCGCAGCAGCTGCAGACGTACTTCGCCGGGATGCAGCCGCGCGTGGCGCAGCTCCCCGAGGTGCAGGCCGCGCGTCAGGTGTTCCTGGAGCGGGTGTTCGCCAGGATGAAGCAGCTGGACCCGAACGCGCAGCAGTACGTCGACCGCCTCACCGCGCTCCGCGGCGGCAGCGGCCGGTAACCGCAACAGCAGTACGGAAGTACGAGAGTACGGAAGCACGATAAAGAAGATGGTAGATAAAGGCGCGCCGCCGTGGATCACCCACGGCGGCGCGTTTTCGTTCTTATTCCTTGTGCGTCCTACCCCGGTTTCGTTACTCGACAGCGGACCGGGGATCGAAGAAGGATGTGAAGCCTCGCTGTTCCAGACCCCTGCGCAATGCCCGGTCGCCCGTCCACAGCCAGGCATCGAGCGTGAGCGCCAGCGCGACCACCGGTGCGTCGGCGAGATCGACGTCGCGGCAGAGCTCGCGGGCGGTCGCTACGTGGCGCGCGGGAAACGCATCTTCCCTGTAGATGTGGACACGCCGGAGAAGCTGATGGAGTACCACGAGGACTTCGTCTTCGCCCAGCCGCGAAAAGCGCTGGATCCGCTCCTTGTGGTGAAACAGCTCCACGAGAATGCTCTCGCACACGAAGAACGTGCGATCGGCGTTCCCGAGTATTCGAGCGAAGGGCGAGTCGGCGCGGAGGAGGGCGGAGAAGATGACGTTGGTGTCTACGACAACGGGCGACTCCGGGCCCGGCACGTCAGGGGCCCTCGAAGATGTGGCGCACGCGCTCCCAGGCGGCCTGCTTCACCTCGTTCGCGAGCATGGCGGCATGGTCTTCCGTCAACTGGCTGCGCTTGCGGATGGATTCCAGGACCAGGTAATCCAGGAGCCGGGTGAGCTCCGCCTCGTCCAGAACGTCGGAGCTCACCCGGATGACGTAGTCGCGGTCCTCGCGATCCAGGGTATAGGCTGGTGCGGTCGCCATTTTCGCCTTTCCGAGCAGGTGGCTGGAACATCCAAGGTAATCAACTTCGCGCGGAATTGAACCCGGACACCCTGTGCCTCCACCTCACACCGGGACCTCGTCCACGTAGCACCAGCTCCAGTCCTCGCCCGGCTCGGCGGACTGGATGATGGGGTGCTGCGTGGCGTGGAAGTGCTTGGTGGCGTGCTTGTTGGGCGACGAGTCGCAGCAGCCCACATGGCCGCAGGTGCGGCACATCCGCAGGTGCACCCACCAGCTGCCGGTCTTCAGGCACTCCTCGCATCCCTGCGTGTTGGGGTGCACGTCGTGGATCTGGTCGGTGTGGGTGCAGTTCGTCGCCATCGTCCTCTCCGTCGTGGATCGTGTCGCAGACCTCGCATCGTCCGAGTCTGCCACGGCGCCGCCCGTTCCGCAACGCCGCCACAGCATGATCACACGGAGGAAACGGAGGGAACGGAGAACTGCACCCGTCCTCCGTTTCCTCCGGTCCCTCCGTGTGAGACCTTTCTTCTTTCCCTCAAACCGCGGCTGCGGTCATCATCTCCGCGGCCTCGGAGGCGGGGCAGGGGGCCAGGGCGTAGCGCGGGAGCTTCATCACCAGCGTCTGCAACCCTTCGGCGAACGTGGGGTGGATGAACTCCGTGTCGACCACCGTGCGTGCGGTCGCGCCGGCCTGCATCAGCACGGAGAATACGTGCACCAGCTCCCCCGCCTGCGCGCCCACGATCGACGCGCCGACGAAGCGCTCCGTCTTCCGGTCGACGAGGATGCGCATCACCCCGGCGGGGACGTCGGCCTCCACCGCGCGCGCCACCCCCGCGAACGGCATCTCCGCCACCTCCACGTCGAGTTCCTGCTCGCGCGCCTCGCGCTCCGTCATCCCCACGCGGCCGACCTGTGGATCGGTGAACATGGCGTAGGGGACCAGCCGCCCGTCGCGCCCGCCGCTCCGCTGGCCGGTGAGGATGTCGAAGAGGATCCGCCCGTCGTCCCACGCGCGGTGGGTGAACTGCGGGCCGCCGGTGCAGTCGCCGATGGCGAACACGCCCTCCGCGGAGGTGCGGAAGCCGTCGTCCACCGCCACGAAGCCGCGCTCGTCCAGCCGCACGCCGGCCGCGTCGCATCCCAGGTCGCCGGTGTTCGGCGTCCGCCCCGTCGCCACCAGCAGGTGCGATCCGGCCGCCTCGCTCCCGTCCTCCATCGTCACCACGACGTCATCCTCCCGCCGCTCCACGCGCGCCGGACGGCTTCCCTTGCGCACGCCGATCCCCTCGGCGGCGAACTGCTTCTCGATCTCCGCCGACACCTGCGGGTCCTCGCGCGCCAGCAGCCGGTCGCCGGGGTCGATGATCGTCACCTCCGCGCCCAGCCGCCGGAACGCCTGCCCCAGCTCGCACCCGATGTAGCCGCCGCCGACGCACACCAGCCGCTCCGGCAGCTCGCGCAGCGCGAAGATGGAGCCGTTGGTGAGGAAGGGCACCGCGTCCAGCCCCGGGATCCTGGGCACCGCGTGGCGCGTTCCGACGTTCAGGACGATGGTCTCCGCCTCGTGCGTCTCGCCCTCGATCTCCACCTTCCGTGGTCCGGCGAGGCGCGCGTGGGCTTGGACGACGGTGAGCCGCTCGCCCGCGCGCTCCAGGCGCTGCCGCACCCCCTCGCGCCACTGGTGGACGATGCCGTCCACGCGCTCCATCACCGCGCGGAAGTCCACCTCCACGGCGGTGTTCACGCCAAGACGACGGGCGCGCCGCGCGTCGTGCGCCGCCTGCGCGCTGGCGATCAGGCTCTTGCTGGGCGTGCAGCCGCGGTTCACGCAGGTGCCGCCCACCTCGCTGCGCTCCGCCAGCAGCACCGTGCGCCCGCTCTCCGCCAGCAGCGCGGCCAGCGGCACGCCGCCCTGCCCGGCGCCGATCACGATCACGTCGTATCTCATGGGGATTTCCGTTCCGCGGGGGGCGAGCTGTATCAGCGGCGAATCCGGCGTGCCGGTAGTGAGATGGTGACGGGTTACGCTCGGCGCGGCAAGCCCCTCGTCACCGCCCGCGGGTGATCTCCCACCCGCGTCCCTCCGCGCCCGGACTGCGGAAAGTGTGGCGTGGATGCAACGCACGCGTGGGAGGCGGATCGTGCCGGATCGCAACCTCCGTTGGCTCAATCGGAGTGGAAGAGGGACAGGTGGTCTCCCCATCTGATACGGAATGCTGTAACAGAATCCTTGCGCCGGGTTGGAAGGGGGATTAGGTTACCGCCCGTTGACGATCCGCGAGCAGGATCCGCGGCCGTCGAACACTCCCCATCGCAACCCGACAAAGGCACCCCGGTCGCGAGGCCGGTCCGCAAAGCCCAGGGGTCTCTCCGAGACAGCCCGGCCGCCGAAGGAAGCAGTCCCGACAAAGGCACCCCGGCCGCGAGGCCGGTCCGCAAAGCCAGGGGTCTCTCCGAGACAGCCCAGCCGCCGAAGGATCGCATCGCGCGATCGTTTCCCCTTCGCACGCGGCTGGCCATCATGCTCCGGAAGGCACAGCGTCATCTCTTCGCGCATTCCCACGCGGCGGTCCTCCTCGCCGCCGCGCTCCTGGCATCCACCGCGGCCTGCTCCGACACCGGCACCGCGCCGGCCCGGCGCGCGCCCGCGGCCTCCGCACCGAGCCTGGTCTCCGCTCCCGCCGCCCGTCTCGTCTCCAATGCCGTGAAGTACCACGACGGCAGCGCCCCGCACGCCACCGGCCGCTCCGGCACCGCGCGGCTCGAGGCGCTGGCCGTCACCGGCGGCAACGGGGTGACCACGCTGACCATCACCACGGGAAGCCTGGACGACCCGGACCACGCGCCCGGGCAGATCGTGAAGGCGCAGCTGAAGGTGTTCGGCAGCGACGGCACCGCGCTCTTCACCGAGAACCACAACGGGCTGAACGGCGGCGGCACGCAGACCTTCATGCTCGCCGGGCTGGCGCCGGGCGCGCGCATCCAGGTGCAGGCCAACGTCCGCGGCATCGACGGGCGCCGCACCGACGTGGTGACGGTCACCGAGACGGTGAAGCAGGCCGCCGCGCTGCACGTGGACGTGAGCATGCCGGGGCAGACGCTGGTGGGCGCGCCGGTGGTGATCACCGCCACCGTGAGCGAGACCGGCGGCGACGTGGGGACCCGCGCCGACTGCGTGCTGTACGTGGACGGCCAGGCCGTGGACCGCGCCGAGGACATCTGGGTGGACGCGGGCGACGCGGTGACCTGCGCCTTCCGCTACACCTTCACCTCGCTGGGCAGCCACACCGTGGAGGTGCGCGCCAACGGCACCGGCGGCAGCGCCACGCTGCAGGCCAACGCCGGCGACCAGGCCACGGTCGACGTGGTGGGCGCCGCCCACACCGCCTGGACGGCCGAGGCCGAGGACCGCTCCTCCGCCAGCACCAGCGTGCTCGACTACACCTGGAGCAAGCCCGACGGGAGCCACAAGGAGTACTCGAACACCGAGACCACCACCACGCGCACGCAGGCGGTGAGCGTGCAGGGAACGCTCGACCGCGCCGTCCAGTTCCCGCTGACCGCGCTGGACGTGACGGTGGCGTCGAGCGGGGTGGAGTGGCAGGTGGAGCACTGGAACGACGTGGCCTCGGCACTGGACGCGAACGGCCAGGCGTGCGCCAGCCGGCAGATGCCGGAGCAGGGGGCCGTGCTCTTCGTCTGCAACGCCGCGCAGGGCGGCGCCACCTTCGGCTACACGCGCTTCGCCGGGACGGTCACCTACCACAGCCAGGGCTTCTCCAACACCTTCGACGGGCTGACGGGCACGCCGAACGTCTACGCGTGGAACGACGGCTACACGCTCTCGTCCAGCGGCGGCCAGATGCGTCCCTTCGGCGGCGAGGTGAAGCTGACGCTGAACGTGCACGACGACGCGGGCGGTTGGGAGCTGACCCCCACGGTGGCGCTCTCGCCCTTCAGCGACGCGGCGGTCGTGGTCCAGCCGCGCACCTGCACGCTGAGCAGCCCCTACTGGCTGGACGGCGGCACGCTGAACTCCTGCAACACCGTCACCACCCAGGACACCGGCACCCGCGGCACCGCCGCCGGCTGACCCGATCCGGTTTCCGCGACAACGACGCAGGGCGAGACGAATCCCGTCTCGCCCTGCTTCCGTTTGTGTCGAGATCCCGCGCTGCCACAAGAAACATCCACCGAGGTGACCCTTTCCCGACAGCGTCATCCCCAACGCACGCCCCGCCCGACGTCATCCTGAGGCCGGCCACAACGCTACCTGTCCTCACTCAAGACATTGCAGGCCGAAGGGATCTATAGCGTGATCCACACGTCAGCAATCGCAGCGCTCCGACTGCATCTCCGCACATCGCGGACAACCATCTGCCCGCTTCCGAAGCCGACGTGCTTTCACATTATAGATCCTTCGGCCTGCAACCGCTGGCGCATGCTGCGGCTACGGCGCGGGCGGCCTCAGGATGACGTCATCTCCGTGCAGAAATTGCGTTGCGAACCACTCACCCCAGCGCCTCGCACCACGCGAGCACGTCGGCGAAGCGGTGGTCCTCGAGGGCGCCGAAGAGCGGGTGGCGGCCCATGCGCGCGCGGCTCACGGCGGGGCTGGTGAGGCCGCAGAGGAAGCGCGCGAGCTGCCGCGGCGCCCCCAGCGCGTCCGGCTGCCCGTCGCGGACGGCGCGCACCTCGCCGGCGTTCACGCGCCGCTCGATGGGCGCGGCCGGCGGCGGGGCGGGGAAGACGGTGGCGCGGCCGGTCTCGCACCAGGTGCAGTGCCCGCACGGCTCCGCCCGCTCCTCGCCGAAGTGCGCCAGCAGCCCGGTGGTGATGCACCCGTCGCGCGACGCGAGCGCCACCACGTCGCGCACCCGCTCCACCTCCTGCGCCTCGCGCCGCGCGAACCGCTCCAGCAGCTCGTCCGCCAAGGCCGCGGCGTCGGCGTGCGTGGCGGTGCGGGTGAAGCGCAGGCGCGCGTCGCTGGCCTGCACCTCGGCCAGCTCCTGCTCGCCCAGGTACTCGATCGCGCGGCAGACGCGGCCCCGGTCCGAGCCGAGCTTCGCGGCGACGTCCTCCGGGTTCAGCGTGTACCACGTGCGCCCGAAGCTGGCCGCGCGGAAGATCCCCTCCACGAACGCCTTCCGCTCGCCGTTGAAGCGTCCCGTCACCTCCTTTAATTCCTCCTTCAGGCGGATGCGGTAGCCGGCGTAGAACGGCGTTCCCTGGTGGATTACCCCGAGCAGCTCCAGGTAGGTGAGCGCCGTCTTCACCACCAGCTGGCGGATGTCGTGGCGGCTGGAGAGGTCGAAGACGGAGACGTCGAACGAGGCGCCGGCGCCCAGCAGCTCGTCCACCAGCGCGCGGACGGAGGCCGCGGTGGGCGTGTCGCCGTACGCGAAGTTCTCCAGCGTGGCCACGTCGTCCATCCCCCCCAGCATCTCCACCACCGACGGCTGTCCGTCGCGCCCGGCGCGGCCGATCTCCTGGCTGTAGCTCTCCAGTCCCTTGGGAAGGTTGTAGTGGTAGACGTAGCGCACGTCCGACTTGTCGATCCCCATCCCGAAGGCGATGGTAGCGACCACCGTGGCGTGGTCCGACGCCTTCCACCATTCCTGCACCTGCGCGCGCACGTCGTCGTTCATCCCGGCGTGGTAGGCGCGCGCGGGGATCCCCGCCTCGTCCAGCAGCTTCGCCACGCGCTCGGCGGTGCGCTGCAGGGTGACGTACACGATCCCCGGCCCGGGCGGGCGCGAGCGCACTCGCCGCACCAGCTCGGCGTCGCGCTCGCCGGGGCGGGTGGGGTGGACGGAGAGGAAGAGGTTGGGGCGATGGAACCCCGTGACCACCGCGCCGTCGCGGGGGATGCGGAAGCTGGCGCAGACGTCGTCCACCACCTGCGGCGTGGCCGTGGCGGTGAGGGCCAGGACGCGCTCGGCGCCCAGCGTGCGCGCGATGTCGGCCAGCTTCAGGTAGTCGGGGCGGAAGTTGTGCCCCCACTCGGAGATGCAGTGCGCCTCGTCCACCGCGAAGAGGGCGACGTGGACGCGGCCGAGGAGTTCGAGGAAACGCTCGTTGTTGAAGCGCTCGGGCGAGACGTAGAGCAGGCGCAGCTCGCCGGAGAGGAGGCGCTTCTCCACCGCCTTGGCCTCGTCGAAGCTGAGCGAGCTGTCCAGCCGCGCGGCGTCGATCCCCAGCGCCCGCAGCGCGTCGATCTGGTCCTTCATCAGCGCGATCAGCGGGCTTACGACGAGCGTCACGCCGTCCAGCAGGAGCGCGGGAAGCTGGTAGCACAGGCTCTTGCCGCCGCCGGTGGGGAACACCGCCAGCGCCGCCCCGCGCTCCAGGATCGCGCGGATCACCCGCTCCTGCCCCGGCCGGAAGCCGGGGAGCCCGAACCGCTCGCGCAGCAACGCCCCGATGTCGGCCCCCGCCGCCGGAGACGCACCCGCTTCCGCGTCCGCCATGATGGTCATCAGACGCCCTCCCATTCGATGCCTCTGTCTATGTTTGCTCCCGAAGACTAAGCGAAGGGGCGGTGCGAAGCAACTGCCTCGCGCCGTCCCTTTTGTCCTGTGTGCGATGTGCGCCGCCGCTCGTACCGGAGTCCCCAACGTGGCCGGAAGAGGCCGCGGCGGGTCAGCGTCGAAGGACGGAGCCCGGGTTCGCGGGCGGCATCCGCACGGCCACGATCAATGAGACGATCCCGCAAGCGAGGGTGGCGAGCCCGATCGCGAGCCCGGCCGCCGGGGTGCCGCAGACTTCGCAGCCGTCCGGGCGCTGCGGCAGCGTCAGCCAGCCGCCGATCGCGATGAACCAGAGGGACGCGATGAGGATGAGGGTCCGGGCCATGAGAGCCTCGCGGGCATCGTGGGCGGTGCGATGGAGATGGGTCGGGAGCGATTGAAGGATCGCATGAAGTGCCGCCGCGGGGGGCGTGCGGCGAAGGACATTTTCGTGCAGATCGTGCGCCAGCTGTTTCGGCTGCGGCTATCCGCCGTAATGGCAGCGGGTTGGATGAGGAACAGCCGTAAGATTCTCGCCGCGAGCGTGTTGATCCACGCACACAGTTGCGGCGGCAATTCCGCAGAAATCCCACGCCCCGCGGTCATCTTCGCCGGCGGATCGCGGCGATGCCGTTAGTCGCCAGCCGGGTACTTCGCCGCGAGCTTCCGCACGGTGGTGACGTTGCGCATGGTGCCGGGGACGCGGACGGCGCGGTCCAGCTGCGCGCCGGTGATCGCCGAGTCGCTGAGCCTGCCGCGGCGCCACCAGTACAGCTCGCGCCCGCGCACGGCGAACCGGTCGTCGTCGCCACCCAGCGCGGCGAGCTTCTCCACGGCGGCGGCGTCCGGCGGCTCGCGGAGGAAGGAGACGTAGAGCGTATCGCCATCGACGCGCGGGAAGGGTTCGTGCTCCGCCGCCGCGGCCACCTCCGCGGGCGTGCGGATGAACGTCGCCGCCTCGTACCCGAGCGCGGACCTGAGATGCGCCTCGATCCGCGTCTCCAGCGCCGCCGTGTCCTTCTCCTTCGCGTCGAAGATCACGTTGCCGCTCGCGATGAAGGTCTCCACCCGCTCGAACCCGAGTTCCGCGAACAGCGCGCGCAGGCGGTCCATCTTCACCACGTGCCCGCCCACGTTGATGGCGCGGAGAAAGGCGATGTATCGGGGCATTCGAGGGTGCGTCTGCAGATGGAGGGGGGCGCGAGAGCGGCTACGGCAGGTTCTCGAGATCGGCCAGATCCTTGTTCCGGCCGCTGGCTTTCTTGTTCGTCTTCAGATCGCGAAGGCTGATGAGCGAGACCTTTACCCCATCGAGCTCGTCTTCCACCCGGCCAGCGTAGCATTCGTCGAATTCGACGCCCGAGATGACGGTCAGAACCTCGATCCGGAGCGGAACGTTGCCCATCCGGACCATCTTGCCGTCCTGGAGGAAGAGGGCGGGGGAGAGCTCAGGCGTGTCGAAGCCGAAGTCGCGCAGCGCATCGACGATCCGTTGCGCATTCTGCGGATCGATGGCGACCCACACGTCCAGATCACCCGTAGCGCGCGGGTAGCCGTGATACGTTACGGCGTATCCGCCGACCAGCAGGTACCTAACGCCATGCGAGCGGAGCAACCTCAAGAACTCTTTGAAGTCTTGCGGTAGCCTGATCTCCATAGTTGATGCGGCGCAGGGTCTCAAGGTGGCGGAGGCGTTCGGCGGGAGTGCGCGATCGCCAGTATCGTTGCTCGTCCAGTTCGTCGAACAGCGGCACGAGAGACAGGGCGGACCTGTCCACCCGCGGCGGATCTTCCGGGAAGTCGCTCATCTGGTCTCCCGTGAGAGTTCTTGCCGTCACCTCTCCTTAAATAACCACGGTGTCCAGCCCCGAACAATAGCCGTTGCTGCGCCCATGCATTCGTCCGGGCGGCTGAAGCCACGGCGCCGCGAATTCATTCGCCCGGCAGCACCGCAGCGCCCGTGGCCGCGCGCCGCAGCCGGTCGCGCACCCCCGCCCACTCCGGCGCGTCCGGCACCTGCTCGATCCAGATCACCTCGGCGCCGGCGGCGTCCATCGCGTGCAGGGCGGCGTAGAGGCGGGCGGCGTACCCGGGCACGTCCGCGGGCATCGCCACCACCTCCGCGCCCGATGCGGACACCGGCGCGAAGGCGATCACCCCCACGCGGCGCTCGTCCGTCGCCGCCCACACCGCCTTCGCGAACGTGGCCTCGCGCGCGGCGGGGGAGAAGAGGCGCACCTCGGCGGCGGGCGCGTAGTGCCGGTCCAGCATCCCAGGCGACGGGCGGGCGGCGCGGCCGGACGGCTCCGCCGACGCGGCGGCCACCTCGCCCAGCACCTCGCGCAGCTCGCCGATGGAGATGGAGCCGGGGCGCAGCACGGTCGGCACCTCGCCGGCCAGGCTCAGCACGGTGGACTCGATCCCCACCGGGCAGGGGCCGCCGTCCACGATCACGTCCACTCGCCCGCCCAGGCTGCGCCGCACGTGCTCGGCCGTGGTCGGCGACACCCCCATCGAGCGGTTGGCGCTCGGCGCGGCGAGCGGAACGCCCGCCGCCAGGAGCAGCGCGTGCGCCACGGGATGCGCGGGGATGCGCACGCCCACCGTGTCCAGCCCCGCGCTCACCGCGTCGGGGATCTCGGGAGATTTGGGGACGACCAGGGTGAGCGGCCCCGGCCAGAACCGCTCCGCCAGCCTGTCCGCCGCCTCTGGCCACGCGCTCGCCAGCCCCCGCGCCTCGCCGATGGACGCGACGTGGACGATCAGCGGGTTGTACGACGGGCGCCCCTTGGCCTCGTAGATTCGCGCCACGGCCGCCGGGTCGAGCGCGTGGGCGCCCAGCCCGTACACCGTCTCGGTGGGGAACGCCACCAGCCCGCCGCCGCGCAGAACGGCCGCGGCGTCGGCCAGCGCGGCCGGGTCGGGATGGGTGCTATCTACGCGTAAGATCCGCATTTGCAACGATATCTGGGCTCCGTGGCGTGCGGCGGCAACGGCACACGCTTTGCCTGACCCGAAAGACGAGCGCGGGGGACGCGCAGAGGGACCGGCGAACCAGGGAGGACGCGATGTTCTGGATGTTCATGACGGCGCTCTGGGTGGTGATGCTCCTGGCTCCGCTGGCCCTGCTGGTGGCGCTCCTCCCCGCCGGCCGCGACTGTCCGCGCTGCGGCAGCGAGAGCCTGCCGATCCGCTCCCAGCTGCTCCGCCCGGTGCGCCGCATGCTGAACCGCCGGTGGTGCACCTCCTGCGGCTGGGAGGGTGTGATGCGGGTTGTGCGCCACGTGCCGGTTCCCGCGCTGGAGGTGGTGCCGGACCACGACGAGTACGACGACGACGCCGTGTGGCGTGGCGAGCGGGACAGCGGCGGGCTGATGTAGGTCGAGACGGTTCGCCGGCAGGACAGCCCGCGGGGCCGCTGGTCGGTGCCGCTTGCCCGGCCCCTCTCCCGGAAGTCTCGGGAGAGGGGCCGCATCGTTTCGGGACGGCGGGGTTCGGGCGTGTTTGGCGCTCAGGTGCCAAACCGGGCTGCGCGCGCGGTAGGGCACGGTACGACTGTGCCCAACCGCGCCGGGCCCTCGCCGCGCCGGGCGTCCGGGCGAATCCTCTCCATCTTCGCGAGCGCGGCGGGTTCCCGGCCCTCCGGGCGCGCATCCCTCACGCAGGTGCGCGTCCGAGGCCTCGCGCCGCCCTCTGTCAACGCCGGGTGAAAGTCTGACACTTCTGGCGGCCGAAAATCTGACAGCCGGGAGTGGGTGACGAGCCCGAGTCGTCGCGTCGAAATCAGAGGGTGGAGGTGCTCGCGGTGGGAGTCGGGGCGG
>Ga0326721_10000069_pt1 | contig 80741 bp, 83 predicted proteins | sample SGPome_FD_203951 | JGI IMG/M metagenome (GOLD analysis project Ga0326721, IMG submission 203951) | Soil microbial communities from Southern Great Plains, Lamont, Oklahoma, United States - SGP_1_2016 | ecosystem: Engineered > Artificial ecosystem > Soil microcosm > Unclassified | place: USA...
CTCGAGCACGAGCTGCAGCGAGCCCCGACCGAGGCCGAGCTGGCCTCGAAACTGAACATGACCGAGGAAGAACTGCAGGGGGCGCTGCTGGAGATCGCCAACTCCTCGGTCTACGCGCTGGACGAGCTCTGGACCGTCTCCGACTCCTCCGGCGACCAGGTCTCGCTGCTCGACACGATCGCCGACGAGGGTGCCGCCGACCCGCAGGAGGCGCTGGCCACCAACGAGGTCAAGGACCGCCTCACCGAGGCGATCGGCTCGCTGCCCGAGCGCGAGCAGCTCGTCGTCGCCCTCTACTACTACGAGAACCTCACCCTGCGCGAGATCGGCGAGGTCCTGGGGGTGACCGAGTCGCGGGTCTCCCAGCTGCACACCAAGGCGGTGATGCGGCTGAAATCGCACCTTCAGCAGGGGTAGATCCGGCAAGGGAGGCGACCCTCCGCGGTACCTTGGCGCCAGATGCGCCTTCGCAGCCTCCTTCACCCCGAGCCGACCTTCGACCCCGCCGCCGCCAGCCCCTTCGAACGCGCGGTCTTTCGTTTCAACGCCAGCGAAGCGGGTCGGACCGCCGCCCGTCTCGCCCGCATCCTCGGAACGCCCTCGGTCTCCGTCGGCGCCGCCGCCGGAGCGCCCGGCGTGGTCAGGGTCACCGTCGCCTGGGAGCTCTCCTGGTACCAGTGGGGAGTCGACGTCGGCGACGAGCTGCGCCCCGTCTTCGAGCTCGGCAAGGGCAGCGAGATCGAGCAGCTCGACTACGCCGCCCGGCAGTGGAACGCGAAGCTCGGCAAGGACGGCAAGCTCCGGCTCAGCAGCTAGCCTCCCAGCGGTGAGCCGGCTCACCATCAACTTCGACGGCGGTTCTCGCGGCAACCCCGGCCCCGCTGGGATCGGCGTCGTCGTCCGCGACGGCAGCGGTGAGGTGGTCGAGGAGCGGGGCGAGCGGATCGGCGAGGCGACCAACAACGTCGCCGAGTACCGGGCGCTGCTGCGGGGAATCGAGCTGGCCGCCGAGCACGGGGGGACCGAGCTGGAGCTGATCGGGGACTCGGAACTGGTGGTGCAGCAGGTCGATGGGAAGTTCAAAGTCAAAAATGCCGGGCTCAAACCGCTCCACGCCGACGTGAAGCGAGCGCTGCAGGGATTCGACTCCTGGTCGATCCGCCATGTCCGCCGCGGCGAGAACGCCGACGCCGATCGCTTGGTCAACGCGGCTCTGGACGGGGTCCTCGATGGCTGAGCGAGCGCCTGAGCCGATCGACCCCGGGGCCGACATCGGCCACGTCCACCTCAAGGTCGCCGACGTCGGCCGCGCCCTCGACTTCTACTGCGGCATCCTCGGCTTCGAGCTGATGCAGCGCTGGGGCGCCGACGCGGCCTTCATCTCCGCCGGCGGCTACCACCACCACATCGGCCTCAACTCCTGGCACTCGAAAGGCGGCTCGCCGCCGCCGCCCGGTACCACTGGCCTCTTCCACACGGCGATTCGCTACCCGACCCGCCGCGCCCTCGCCGACGCGCTGCGGCGGGTGAGCGAGGCCCGTTGGCCGCTCGAGGGCGCCTCCGACCACGGCGTCAGCGAGGCGCTCTACCTCTCCGATCCGGACAGCAACGGGGTCGAGCTCTACTGGGACCGCCCGCGGGAGGAGTGGCCCCGGCCGCCCGAGGGCGACGGCGTCCAGATGGGCACCGCTCCGCTCGATCTCGACGACCTGATCGCCGAGCTGCGTCGCTAAGAACCGAGGATCGCGCCGACCAGGTTCGGTTTGAACGGCTCGGTGCCCTGGACCAGCTGCAGGCCGGGGAAGCCGTGCGAGCGAGCGTAGGACAGCTCGCGCTGGAGGTTGCCGACGCCGTTGGATCCCGCCAGCGGCGCGAGCTGCAGGGTGCTGAGGGTGCCGAATGCCTCGCCCGAGCCGTTGAGGAAGCCGCTGCCGGAGTCGCCGGGGACACCGGGGGTGAGGGTGACGACGTTGTGGCTCCAGCCGGCCCCTTCGCTCTGGATGACGATGCCCTGCTTCGGGCTCAGCTTGGTGATCCCCGCGCGCAGCGACGAGTTGCCGTATGAGTAAACGGTGGAGCCAAGATCGCCAACGGTGCCGAGGCCGGTCGGCCCACCGAACCCCGGCACCGATGGGTTGACCCGATCGACGTCGGCGGGGTCGAGGCGGATCAGCGCAAAGTCGTTGTAGGCGCAGGCGTTCGGGTCGCTCTCGCCGCTGGCTTGCATCGCCAGCCAGGAGTTGTAAGCGAGGGCACCGGGACGGCTCGCGCCTTTCACTTCGACCGGCGTGCCGATCGGCAGCGAATCGCTGGTGCATCCGTCGGTTTCGGTTGCTTCGCCGGTGCCCGAGCAGTGGGCGGCCTGGCCGAGGAAGACCGTCGCGCCTTCCTGGAAGACGAAGTTCGAGGTGCATTGGGCACCCTCGGTGTAAGTCTGGACGCCTGGGTGGACGCTCGCGGCTTCAGCGGGCGCCCAACCCGACGCAAAGGCAGGGAGGAGCATGATCAGGGCAGCCGTGGCCAGGGAAACGACGGCGCCAATCTTGGTTCGCTTCACGCTCCTCCGCTGCCTCCCGCGTCGGTGGGGGATGGATCGATGTGGGAACAGAAGAGAGACTACCCAATATTGGGTACGTAAAACAACCCCTTAAAAAACTCGCTGGAACAAATAAATCGCAAGCAGCACCAGAATGACAATGATCAGGATCGTGACGATGTCCATAGTTCTCTCCTCCGGTAGGGAAACCAGTCGGCACGTCCATCCCCCGTAGGGGCGTCGGTCAAACTTCCCGATTCGCTCGATGCAGGCAGAAATGGGGCCCCGACCGAGCCTCCGCTGGCCGGTCGTCCTCCCGCCGCGGGCGAACCTATTGTTGCCCGCCCTTGTACGACGCCTCTCAGCAACCGACCGGCGGCGGGCGCATCCGATCGCTTCCGGATTGGCCCGACACCCGGCCCCTCCGCTCCTGGCAGGAGGAGGCGACCGAGGCCGTGCGGGCGCACTCGGCCACCAGCTTCCTGGCTTCGGCCACGCCGGCGGCCGGCAAGACCACCTTCGGCCTCCACATCGCCCACCGGATGCTGAGCGCCGGGTTCGTCTCTCGCGTCGTCGTCGCCGGTCCGACCACCCACATCTGCCGCCAGTGGGCCGCCGACGCGGGCCGCTACGGCATCGACCTCGAGCCGAACCGGCCGAACTCGGACGGGCCGGAGTCGGGCGACTTCCACGGCGTCGCCGTCACCTACCAGACGATCGCGGCGGGGCCGGATACGCACCGTCGGGCCGCCGCCCGCAAGCCGACCCTGCTGATCGCCGACGAGCCGCACCACATGGGCGATCAGGCCGCCTGGGGCCTGCAGACCCGCAAGGCCTTCGACGGCGCCCGTTTCCGCTTGCTCCTCTCGGGCACGCCCTTCCGGTCGGACAACTCGGCCATTCCCTGGGTGACCTACGACGACGAGGGCCTCAGCCGGGCCGACTACGCCTACGGCTATCCGCAGGCGTTGGTCGACCGGGTGTGCCGGCCGATCACCTTCCTGCCCTACGACGGCGAGATGGAATGGATCTCGGACGGTCGGCTGCGCAGCGCCGACTTCGACCTCGTCCTGCCGGCGGCGGAGTCGGCCCGCCGCCTGCGGACGGCGCTCAGCCCGGACGGGGAGTGGATGGGGGAGGTGCTGCGTGACGCGGATGCCAGGCTGAGCGAGGTGCGCGCCGACGGACACCCCGACGCAGGCGGCCTGGTCATCGCCTCCGATCAGGACCACGCGCGGGCGATCGCGGCACGGCTCGGGTCGATCTCGGGGGAGCGCCCCGAGCTGGTGATGAGCGACGAGCCGGACGCGAGCCGGCGGATCGCCGATTTCGCCACCAACGATCGGCGCTGGCTGGTCTCTGTCCTGATGGTCTCCGAGGGCGTCGACATCCCTCGCCTACGGGTCGGCGTCTACGCGACGGCGGCCCGTACCGAGCTCTTCTTCCGCCAGGTGGTCGGCCGCTTCATCCGCGCCACCCCGGGGCCACGCCGCCAGATGAGCTACCTGCTGATGCCGGCCGACCCGCGGCTGAAAGCGCTCGCCCGCGAGATCGAGCTGGAGCGCCGCCACGCGCTCGACCTCTCACCGACCGGCGAGGAGGAAGAGGTCGAGATCGACGACGCCGAGCCCGAGCGGGGCGACCCGGGCGACCGCTTCGCCGCCCTCAGCTCAGGCGACGCCGAGCTCGACGAGGCGATCATGAGCGAGACCGCGCTGCAGCTCTTCCCGACCGACGACCCGACGCCGACGAGGAAGGCGATCACCATCGCCAAGCCCGAAGCCCCCTCGGAGGCCCGCGAACCCGAGCGTGAGTCGGCCTACGCCACCCGCGAGCGCCTGCGCGCCGAGCGCAGCCGCCTAGTGGGCGACGTCGCTCGCCGCACCAAGAAGTCCCACCGCGAGATCCAAGCCCGCATCAACCGCGCCACCCGCGCCCGCTCGGTCACCGCCGCCACCATCGACCAGCTCGAACGCGGCAACGAGATCCTGCGCCGTGAGCTCTGGCGCTGAGGTTCACCTGCGCGACGCTTGAGCGGACGCCCTCGGGGTACCTCGCGTTTATGGCTCTGATGACGCGGATCGCCCTGGTCGCGATCTACATGATCGGCACGGTCGTCGCCGTCTTTTCGATGGAGGCGGACGGCGGGGGGTCGTGGGGCGAGATCTGCCTGGTTGTGTCGGTGCTGCTTGGCATCGGGACCGGGGACTTCCGTTTCGCCCCTCTGTCGCTTCTGGCGATCCCGATCGCGATCCCGTTCGGCTACCCCGACGATGTGGCCGGCGATCCGGTTTTTCCCGTCTGGGTCGCGGCGACGTATTACGCAGCGGTCTCCTCCACCTTGACCGTGCTTGCGGCCTTCGCTAGGCAGGCCGTTGAGTCTCGCCTGCGGCGCCGGCACGCCCCCCGCGACTCAACGTAGAAGCCGTCGGGATCGTAGAAGGTCAGGATCCCGGCAGTCACACGCAAGAGGTTTCTCGGCTTGCTTCCGTCGGCAAAACCTCCTTGGTGCGAGAGGCCCAGAGCATCGCCCAGCGCCTATGCCGCAGGCCATCGTGCTCCAGTCGCGGCAGACGCCGACCTCGCGAACGGACCGGATGCGAGAGCAACTGCGAGGCCATCGTCTCGTGGACGAACATCCCGCCCGGAGCGAGGACCCGAGCGATCTCCGCCGATGCGGCCTGCGGTTTGGCGATGTGGTAGAGCGTGCCGAAGTCGATGATCACGTCGAAGGCTCCGTCGGCGAACGGCATGCGGCGGATATCGGCGGCGCAAAGCTGCGCCGTGGTCCCCTGCTCGCGGAGATTCGCCTCCGCCTCGACCAGCAGCTGCGGGTCGATGTCGAGGCCCACCAGCAGTTGGGGTCTGCACAACCGATCGATGACCGGTAGCGCGATCCCCCGCCCGCACCCCACCTCGAGGATCCGTTTGCCGCTCGGGATTCCCAGCGCTCGCACCATCGCCGGGATCTCCAGTTGAGACTGCCGGTTGTTCCGCCCCTCCTCGTTGGGGAAAGGCTCGTACTCGTTCGTCATAGTCTGCCTCCTACACCGTTGTTGACCATTGGTCGATAACTTAGAACACTTACCGACCGTCGGTCAATAGGGAGGCCTCCATAAAAGAAAACCGGCGCCCAATGGGCGCCGGTTCACAGCGAAGCGGCTGAAGGGATTCGAACCCTCGACCTTCTGCATGGCAAGCAGACGCTCTAGCCAGCTGAGCTACAGCCGCATCGGAAGGCATTCTAGCTGTGGCGGGCGGGTCGGCGCGGTAGCCTCCTCGCGAGAGCGAGATGCTTTTCCGCCAGATCATCCACGAGGACTTGGGCTGCGCCTCCTACCTGGTCGCCGATCGGGAAAGCGGGGTGGCGGTCGTCGTCGATCCGCAGTGGGACATCGACCCCTACCGGCGGCTGGCGAACTTGCACGGGGTGCGGGTCGGGCACGTGCTCGAGACGCACAACCACGCCGACCACGTCTCCGGCCACGGCCGGCTCTGCCGCCGCACCGGGGCGACGGTCCACATCCACGAGCTGGCCGAGGCCGAGTACCCGCACGAGCCCTTCGCCGACGGCTGGAAGCTGGAGCTGGGCGACCTCGTGGTCGAGGCGGTCCACACCCCCGGCCACCGGCCCGAGCACACCTGCTTCCTGCTCTCTGACAAGGGCCGCGGCGGCGACCCCTGGGCGCTTCTCAGCGGCGACTCGCTCTTCATCGGCGACGTCGCCCGCCCCGACCTCGCGGTCGAGCCGCGCGAGGGGGCGGTCGAGATGTACCGCTCCCTGCACGAGCGCCTGTTGACCCTGCCGGACGAAGTCGAGGTCTGGCCCGGCCACCTCGGCGGCTCCCTCTGCGGCGGTTCCGGGCTCGACCTCAAGAACTCTTCGACGATCGGGTTCGAGCGCCGTCACAACCGCGCCCTCTCGATCACCGACGAGGACGAGTTCGTCGAGGACCAGGTCGGCTCGCTCGGCGACAAACCGCCGAACGTCGAGCGGATCGTCGGCCTCAACAAAGGCCCGCTGGTCGAGGACTTCGGCACGCCCGCCCCGCTCAGCCCGCACGAGGTCGAAGAGCTGGTCGAGGGTGGGGCGGTGGTGATCGACGGCCGCACCAACGAGCAGTTCGACGAGGCCCACATCGAGGGCGCCCTCAGCGCTTCTTCCTACGACACCGGCTTCGCGACCAAGGTCTCGCGGGTCGCCCCGCCGGGGAGCGAGATCGTCATGGTCGCCGCCTCGAGCGGGGACGAGCGCCAGGCGGCGCAGTTGCTGGCCTCGGTCGGGCTGCCGGTGCGCGGCTACCTCGAGGGCGGGATGACCGCCTGGCGAACCGAGGAGCGACCGATCCACCGGATCGAGCTGATCGACCCCGAGGAGCTCGCCCGCCGCGTCGACGGCGACGCGGGCCCGGCGATCCTCGACGTCCGCAACGCCTCCGAGTACGCGGGCGAGCACATTCCGGGCTCCCTGCACATCCCCTACGGCGACCTTGCCGGCCGCCTCGACGAGCTGCCCCGCGACCGGCCGATTGCGACGATCTGCCGCGGCGGCAAACGCAGCGGGCTCGCCGCCTCGATCCTCCAGCGGGCCGGTTTCGAGGACGTCATCCACGTCGGCAAAGGGGTCGGCGCCTGGCGGGCCGCGGGCCATCCGGTCGAGAGCGACGCCGCCTCTTTGACTTCGGCCTGACATTTGTCAAGCGCCCGCGTTGAGGCTTTTGCACGTGCAACGGGCGTCGTGGTCGCTGACTGGTCGTCTGCGGCGCCCGTTTCACGCGCGACCCTGCGAGAATCGCCGCTGTGGAGGCTTCGCGCCGATACGACCTCGTCCTCTTCGGGGGCACCGGCTTCACCGGAGGCCTGACCGCCGAATACCTGGCTGCTCACGCACCGCGCGATATGCGCTGGGCGCTGGCGGGCCGGAACCGGGTGAAGCTGGAGGCCCTGGCGGCGCGGCTTGCCGCCGAGGCCCCGGAGGCGCCGGTCCCCGACCTGCTCGAGGCCGATGCGGCGGATCGCGATCGCCTCGGCGAGATCGCGGCTTCGACCCGAGTCGTCGTCACCACCGTTGGGCCCTACATCTTCTACGGCGAGCCCTTGGTCGCCGCCTGCGCCGCGGCCGGCACCGACTACGTCGACCTCACGGGCGAGCCCGAGTTCGTCGACTGGATGTGGGTCGAGCACCACGCCGAGGCAGAGCGCACCGGCGCCCGACTCATCCACTGCTGCGGCTTCGACTCGATCCCGCATGATCTCGGCGCCTACTTCACGGTCAAGCAGCTGCCCGAGGGGGTGCCGCTGAAAGTCGATGGCTACGTGAGGTCGAACGCCCGCTTCTCCGGTGGCACCTACCACTCGGCGATCAACATCATGGGTCGGGCGCGCCAGGGTCAGAAGGTGGCGAAGGAGCGGCGTCGCCTGGAGTCGCGACCGGCCGACCGCGAGATCCACTCGGCACCGGCCCGGCCGGGCCGCAACGAGCGGGTTGGGGGCTGGACCGTGCCGCTGCCGACGATCGACGGCACGATCATCCGCCGCTCCGCCGCGGCCCTCGATCGCTACGGGCCCGACTTCACCTACGGTCACAACATGGTCGCCAAGCACTTGGCGACGGTCGGAGCGCTTGGCCTCGGAGTCGGCACCGTGGCCGGCCTGGCGCAGCTGCCACCGACGAGGAACCTCCTGCTGAAGCTGAAAGCGCCGGGGGAGGGCCCGAGCGAGGCCGAGCGGGAGCGCAGCTGGTTCAAGGTTGTCTTCCTCGGCGAGGGAGGCGGCAAGCGGGTCGTTACCGAGGTGAGCGGGGGCGACCCCGGCTACGGCGAGACCTCGAAGATGCTTGCCGAGTCCGGCCTCAGCCTCGCCTTTGACGATCTCCCGGACACCGCCGGCCAGGTGACCACCGCCGTCGCCATGGGGGACGCCCTGCTCGATCGCCTGCAGAAGGCAGGCATCGTCTTCCGGGTGATCGAATCCTCCGATAACGGGTAGGCAGCCGGCATGGACGATCAGCAGGTACTCGACCGCATCGACAAACTGGTCCAGGAAGAGAAGGATCTTCTCCACCGTCACGAGGGCGAGGGGCTGGACGACGACGAGCACGCCCGCCTGCAGGAGCTCGAAGTCCAGCTCGACAAGGCCTACGACTACCTGCACCAGCGCCGCGCCCTTCGCCGGGCCGGAAAAGACCCCGATGACGCCAGCATGCGGGACGGCGGCACGGTCGAGAGCTACGAGCAGTAAGCGCCGCCCGAATCCGCCTGAGCGGCGCTAGGCTTCATCCCGCCCTCGGCGCCTTGGCGGAGTGGCTACGCAGCGGCCTGCAAAGCCGTTTACACCAGTTCGATTCTGGTAGGCGCCTCTAGCTCTAACAAGCCGTATTCGGCTTGTTAGAGCCGTTTGAAAGGACTTTTTCCGGCTCTTGCAATTCCGGCTGAATCCGGCTGTAACCGGTTATTTCGTGGCACGACTGGCCCATTTGTGGCCCACGGGTTTGTGGACGAGGCGGATAAGGTCTTCATGGTGACCTCCGTGGGCGAGATCCTGGCGCGGTATGGCGAGCAGCCGATCAGCGCCGAGGAATTTGATCGTCTCTTTGGGTCGCTTCCCGTTGACGACGAGGGTTGAATAGCTGGCGAGGGTTGGATCGAGGGGCTAGGGCCTACGGAAGATCGCGTGGGTGCCGACCCGCCGCCAGACGATGTGGGCCTCTCCGGCGTGGACCTCATCCCCGTATTCAAAGGTGGCGCGACCGTCGGGTGCCCAACTCATCTCCCAGATGCCGGGGTGCCCCTGCATCCGCTTGACCCGCAGGCGAGGGTGGAAGCCCTTCTCGGGGGTCTTCAAGTCGGAGATGAACTGCCTGAGCGCGGCTAGAAACGTCCGCTGCTGCTGGGGAGTTAGGCCCTGCCAGTCCCGTCGAAAGGACGGGAGAACCCTACGAGTCGGCATCGAGCGGCTTCAGGTCTTTTTCTAGCGCCCCTAGAAAAGCCTCGTCGCTCTCGTAAGTCGTTCCGCGACCAGCGGCAATGTCCTCATCGGCCTCGCGCTCTTTCGCCTGCCACTCGCGAGTCCAGAACCAAGCCTGCTCTGGATCAATGCGTCCGTCCGTGATCTCCTCAAGCAAGATCGCTGCGCCATCGACTGCCTGCTCGGGCAGTCGATCAACCAGCTCGTGAAGCTCTGCCTTGGTCATTAGGGCCATTTTCGCAGGCATCCGGGATGAAGTCGAATCTCACTACGTCAGGCTCAGTTGTCCGCCCAGCGCCCACACCCTCGCGGCAGGGTGCCTCGGCCGTATGCCGAGGTGGCTCGTTACGTCGCCTTGTTTAGTGGCGGTTGATACCGCCTCAATCAACTCCTCGGCGAACTCTTCTATAGCTGATCTGCTGTCTGCCGCCATGTTCTCTGAGAGGCGCTCGAACTGGGCCTCAAGCGCGTCAATCAGCTGTGCTTTTTCCTGTGGGAGTGAGTATGCCCGCACGGTTTCCCTGACGGCTTCATCCAGGCGCTCAATCCGGTCATGGCTCTGTGAGGTGACCGCCTCCATCGTCATCGGAAAGAAAAATGCATCCCTTTTGGCTGCTTTTATGAGTTCTGACGTAAGGCGTCCGTCCTTTTCGAGCCGTTTGCAGCACTTGTAGACGGCATTCCTGTCCGCGCCAAGCTGGGCGGCAAGCTCCCGCGTCGTCAGCCGACCGGCAGCTTCGAGGGCTTTCACAATTTGGGTCTCCAACGGGGCTTTGGAGAATAAGTGCTGAAGCGGACAAGCCAGACAGAATGTGGCGAGGTACAGGTTGCGGGCCTGCCGCCGGGCGAGAGCCTAAACTTTCCCGTTTAAATGGCAGAGCCGTCGAGCAAAGTTGTAGCGGACCTAGAGGCCGCCGTCGCAGCCGTCAAGGCGGCGAAGGTTCCAAAAGATCTTCGTGTTGCTGCGTTCAATGCAGCTTTCTATGGCGGTCAGGTGCTTCGGTCTGAACCAGAGGGATCTAAAACCCCTCCGTCACCAGAGCCAAAGCCACCAGTGGATCTGAGCGACGAGATAGGGAAAATCGCAGCGAAGCTTGAGCTTGATCCCGATGGAGTCGGCCTCGTATACGACGTTGACGAGGACGGTGTTCATCTCACCGTGAAGCGAGACAGCTTGTCGGATACGAACAAATTTGCGCAGCAGGAAGTTACCTACCTTCTGGTCGCTGGCCGGCAGGCCCTTGGTCTAGAGGAGTGGACTTCGACTAAAACGGTGCTCGCTACCGCTCATGATCGAGGGGTCCATGACACGAATGTCTCGAAGGCGATCTCTGCGCTGGATGGGGATGGGCTGCGCTTTCGAGGCCCGAAAGCCAAGCGCGAGATGAAGATGAATGCGGTCGGCTTCTCCAAGGCCGCTGAGATCGTCAAGCGAATCACGGACGCGTCATAGACAATTCTGTCGGGCTAACGATCCAGCGGTTGCCGCGGCAACAGGATCGCGTGCTGGTTATGGGCGCGATTGTGGGGGCGAGAGCGGGAGACGGGTGGTTTACGCCTGGGCAAATCGCGGACATGTTTGAGCTGCTCAGGCTGCCGCGCCCTGGCAACGTCAGTCAGGCCCTTGCTGGACTCCACTCAAAAGGGCTGGTCATTCGTCGGCGTAGCGGCGGTGCTTGGTCATTGACGCCGGAAGGGCGACGAGGGGTCTCGGAGCTTATGGAGGATCTCGATGTTGCCGCCGTCGAGGCCGAGATCGCACTAGTCGGGAGCGCGGAGCTACAACAAGCCCAGCATCCTCTCATCCCCCCCGAGCTAGCTCCCGTCCGGTGGGCGGTTCCAATCGGACGCCTTCTCACGCAATTCCCCTTTGACCAGAACGTCTTTTGCATGACTCGCTTTCCGAGGGAGGAGAAGGAGGACGAGCTTCCCGATCCCGTGCGCGACGTTATTGGAGCCGCCCGAGAGACCCTCAGCAGCAAGGGGCTGCATATGCACCTGGCGTCAGACCGTCAAGCAGACGACGAGCTATTCGGCAACATTGCCGCCCACATGTGGGCCTGCAAGTACGGCATCGGCTTGTTCGAGACTCGATTCGGCAAGGAGTTCAACGACAATCTCCAGATCGAGGTGGGAGCGATGTTGATGACCGGCCGTCGGGTCATCCTTCTGAAAGACCGCGATACGCCCGCTATGCCGACTGACTTCGTTGGCCACATCTACAGAACTCTGGATTTCGATGATCCAGGGTCGGTGAGCCGAGTGCTGGGTGATTGGGTAGCGGAAGACTTAGGCATTTGAATCGGCTCAATAGGCTGTTCCCGTCCATGCCCGACGATGCCGAGCGCAAAGCGGCCCGCAAAGAAGTCCGCGTCGCCCAGAAGCAGTTTGAGCGCGAGCAGAAAGAATCGCGACAGTCGCGCCGAAAGGCATTCGCCAAGGCGCAGAAGGCCGGTCTCTCGCTGCGAGAAATCGCCGAGGAGGCCGGACTCCATCACTCTAGCGTTGCGGACATCATCGAAGACAAGTAGCTTTTCTCTGTCGGGTTAGCCCGACAGTTGTGCTACTTTTTCTGCGTAAATAGAAGCGGCCCCCGGCCGGCGTGGTAGCGCCAACCGAGGGCCTGACCACAAGGAGCCGTAACTCCTCATGGCTAATGAGAACCCTACGTGCGGCGGGTCGCTTGTGCCGCTCGATCTCCCACCGCAGCATTTACCGATCCTGCGCGACCGCCTGGCGATGTGGCTAGAAGGTCTGCGGGAAGACCTGGAAACCCCCGACCGGATGCAGCTGCCGGATCGGGCACGTCAAGAAGTCGGCGCGTTTGAGCGGCTACAGACCGCCTTGGTGACGGGAAAGATTTGCCTTCCCGACGAGGCGGCGCGAGCCGCTATCGAGGTCTCGGCGGCGGGTCACGACAAGGAGAGCAACTACGCCGAAGTAGTCGCCATCCACGACGCCCTGCACTCACTTCTCGACGTGCTGGGAGGGACGAGGGTTTGACGGTCGCCACCGACCTTGAGATGCAGCGCGTGGTCCTGGCGCTCGTCCTTCGGGAACACCCGGTCACGCTGACGCTCCCGGCGTTGGCGGGCCGGGTGCTTGAGGAACCCCGCACCCTCACCGGAGGGGTCGCCTTGGCCCGCGCCCTGCGTGATCTCGACAACGAGGGCTTGGTCTTCAGCGATGGGTTCTACGTCCAGGCGAGCCGACCGGCGCTCTACGTCAAGCGCCTGTTGGGGGACGACCAATGACGAGTGGGGTTCCGGCGCTCCCGGCACGCCCTCACTCTTGCGAGTGATGCCGTGTGACCCGGCAGACAAGCTGGACTGTATGTCCAGCTTGTCTTTAGGAGTTCTTTAGAAAGCAGGTGTAGTTCTGACCCCCTCGCAGCCGGGTTGGGGACCTGCGGCTGCTTCCTCGCTAGACGCACCCTCTCGCCGGTAGCTGTCTGCCTCCGGCAGCTTGGCACCGGGCGGGCTTCGTTCGGTTCAACGCGGCCCGCCTGATCGGTGCCCCTTGCCTCCATCAGCCAGCTACCGGATGGAGGTATTTCAGATGTACGCAGCAACCCGCAGGTCTCCCCGCCGAGGCGAAAGCAGGGGTCAGAACTACAGCCCCGATGGCGGCGGTGCGGCAGACCTCACCCCGCCGACCTACCTGCAACCGAAGCGCAGCGCAGACAGGCCGTCAACCCCTAAAGGGGTCGGGCGCTGCGCGCCCTTGACTGCCTGTCTGCGCGGCGCAAAACTGGCAGGTAGGTCGGCGGGGCGGGAGAACGGAGACCTGAGAGGGGTTGAACAGACCCTCAAAGAGACCGGACAGCACCCCGGACGGTGGCCCGGACCGGGCGTCCGCAGCCAAGTGGCTTTGCAGAGCGGTGTGGGTCGTTTTCGGTTTTCCGATCTCGTACGGACACCATGCAGCAAAAAACTGCCGAGGGCTTTTTGTATCCGTACGAGATCGGAAAACCAAAAACGACGTGTGGCGTGGTGCGGGGGCGGCTGCGAACGCCGAGTGGTGCGGAGCAGGGGCGGCGAGAGGATCGGGGTGGTTGGTGGTGGTCCTGATCAGAGGGGGACGAAGCGGGAGCGAATCGGTGAGGCGCTTCGTCTTGGAGGGGCATGGTGGTTGCGGTGAAGATGCCCGAGAGATTGATCGCCCAGGAGCGGGCCGCGAACGGGTGTAAGGACCGCGAGCTCGTGCGCTTGGTCGGTCGTCATGGAGCCATGACGATCGACCAGCTGCGGGAGGCGACCGGATGGGGGCGCACCGTCACCTATGGTCGGATCGCTCGCTGCCTGGAAGGCGGGCTGATTGAGCGCACCGCCATGCCCGGTGTCTCGTCTTCCATCCTTCATGCCACCCGCGAGGGCGTGAACTACGCCCGCCTTGGTCTTCCCGTCGTGAGGATCGCCCCCGGCAGCATTGAGCACTTTCTCCGCTGCACCTCGGTGGGCATCTTCCTCGAAAAGAAGCACGGCCCTGGTTCCGTCCTCACCGAGCGCGAGATCGTCCTCGAGGAACAGATTCAAGACAAACGCATCGCGAGCGTCTTGGTCGGCATCGTCCAGCATCGGTCGAGGTACCACCGTGCCGATCTCGCCTTCTTCGGTGAGAGCGGCACCGTCGCCGTGGAGGTGGAGCTGACCCCGAAGTCGCCGGCGCGGCTGCGGAGGATCATCGAAGGCTGGGCCGGCAAGGTCCGCAACGGGCACCTGTCTGCGGTTCATTACCTCTGCGAGCCGGAGTCGCAGACCTGGCGGGCAGTCGAGCGGGCGATTGCGAAGGCGGAAGCGAAGCGCCAAATCCACCTAGTGGAGTTGCCGTCCTGATGGCCCGCAAGCTCGCAACCTCTATTCCGCGAATCGCGCTCACGCCTCCCGAGGCGGCAGCGGCCATCGGCGTCGGTCCTGACTTCTTCGACGAGAACGTTGCGCCTGAACTGCGGCTGATTCGCCGAGGCCGCAAGCGCCTGGTGCCTGTGACCGAGCTTGAACGCTGGGTGGCGCAATCGGCAGCCCCGGCTATGGCTGACGAGGTTGCTCGATGAGCCTCCGTTTTATGCGGCCCCTTGTCCGGGGCGAGGGCTAGGTTTGGCCGGACTCGACGGTGAGGAGGACCGATGGCTGAGGGAATAGAAAAGCGACACGCGAAGGACTGTGCGAGTCGAGGCGGGGGAAGGTGTCGCTGTAAAGGGAGCTTCCGGGCGACGGTCTATTCGCCTCGCGATCAGAAGAAGATTCGCAAGTCCTTCCCGACCGAAGCGGAAGCAAGGTCTTGGCAGGCTGATGCGAAACGAGCGGTGGACCTAGGGGCACTTCGCTCGCCGAGTCGCAAGACCCTCGCCGATGCTGCCGAAGCATGGCTGGCAGGGGCAGAGCGCGGAGACATTCGCAACCGCTCGGGCCAGGAGTACAAGCCCGCCACGCTTCGCGGCTACAAGCAGGCGCTTGACGATTTCCTTCTTCCGGTCTTCGGGGGCCGTAGGTTCAACAGCGTCACCACGGCCGATTTGCAGGAGTTGGTCGACCAGTGGCAGGCCGAAGGAAAAGCCGCCTCCACGATTCGCAACTCGATCAAGCCGCTACAGGCCATCTATCGACGCGCCAGGGCACGGGAAGGGCTGCCGGTTAACCCAACGCACGATTTGGAGCTACCTGCGCCCCGGCCGAAGGAGGTTGAGATCGTTGCGCCGGAGGAAGCCGCCCTCGTGCTGGCAGCGCTGCCGAGCCAGGATCGTGGGATATGGGCGACTGCGCTTTATGCAGGGCTTCGCTATGGGGAGCTTCGGGGTTTGCGGTGGAGCGCGGTGGATTTCGCTCAGGGAGTCATTCGCGTAACCGAGTCCTGGGATGCGAAGGAGGGTTCGATTGACCCGAAGACGCGGACCTCGCGGAGGACTGTGCCGATGCCGGGAGTGCTTCGCGATGCGCTGATGGATCAGCGCCTAGGTGCCGACGATCCCTCCTCGGATGACTTGGTTTTCGGCAATGAGGGGAGACCCTTCCAAGCTGCCGTGATCTACCGCCGAGCGGATCGCGCCTGGTCGAACGCTGGCCTTGGTCGCCTTCGCCTTCACCAGGCCCGACACACCTACGCTTCCTTCATGATCGCGGCGGGCGTCAACGCCAAGGCGTTGTCCGCCTTCATGGGGCATTCTTCGATCAAGGTCACGTTCGACCTCTACGGGCACCTGATGCCGGGGACGGAGGCCGAGGCGGCGGCGCTTCTCGACACCTACCTGGGTGCTCAAGTGGAGGCCGGGGTGGAGGCTGCAAGGGCTGCGGAAACTGGCACGGCCGTGGCTTGACTGGCCCATTTACTGGCCCACAGAGCAGCTAAACCGCACTAGCAAGCCAAAAATCGGCCTATATTGCAAGCCTACAAAGCCGTTTACACCGGTTCGATTCCGGTAGGCGCCTTGTTACTCGCCGTTTGCCTCTTCCGGGGGAAGCCCCAGCGCCATCAGGGCGGCTTCGCCTTTGGAGGTCGTCGTGAAGGGGGAGCCGCCCAGCTGGTTTGTTTCTCCGGCTGGCTCCACGAGTTCGAGCAGTTCGAGCACCCGGGCGTGGTAGGCGACGCTGCTCAGCTTCAGACCGTCGAGGTCGAGAAGCGGCAGCGCTTCGACGGGGCTGACCGCTTCCCGGTCGGCGAGCAGCTTGAGGAAGCGGGCCCGGACCGGATGGTCGAGGGCCCGAGCCAGGCGCGGCTCGAAGCTTTTGTCTGAGTTGAAGGGAGGGGGCATGGGGACTGGTTCGGCTACAGCGATTGGTGCAGCAGTTTCGGTTGTGGCCGTGCATCGCGCTAGTCCAAAGAGGCTGAGTAGGGCTGGGGGCCTGACTGGCTGACCCCCAGCTGCAACTCAGTTCCCCTTGCGTACGGCTATCGCCGGGAAGACCTGCTGGATCTGAGACAGGATCATCGACATCACCCCCTTCGCCGTCGCGGTTTCGGCTCAGGAGGCGTCGCTGCGAGTTGGGCAGGGGTCGCTCCCCCGTTGCGACCGCCCACCGCCGCGCAGCGCGAGAACCCGAACCCCTACAGCAGTGAATTGTCGCTCAGCGGCGTTGGTGTATGGGGTGCGCTGGACGGCAGTTGCAGCAGTCTGGAATGCTTTCGCTCGGGAAAATGGTCAACGAAGCTCACAAAGGAGAGGCAGGCAAGACCGGACCGACGCTGGTCGACCAGCGCTTGACCAAGGCGCTCGCGCACCCCACGCGCGTCCAAATCCTCAGCATCCTCAACGAAGGGCCAAGCAGTCCCTCGAAGATCGCCAAGCAGCTGGACAACGTCAGCCTCAACCTGACCTCCCACCACATCAAGGTGCTGCGGGAACTTGGCTGCGTGGAGCTGGTCAGGGAGGTAACACACGGCGGCCGGACCGAGCACATCTACCGCGCCACCAAACGGCACTACTTCACGATCGAGGAATGGGAAGAAGTCGAGCCCCATGCCCGGCAGCCGATCACCGTCGGCATTCTCCGCATGATCTCCGAAGACGTCGCCAGGTCGCTGGCGTCCGGGAAGTTCGACGAGCTGCCGGACAACCACCTGAGCCGATCGTCCCTCGAGGTCGATCAGGAGGGGTGGCGTGAAATCGCCTCGATCCTCGGGCGCGCCCTGGAGGAAGTGCTGGAGGTAAACGCGCGCAGCGCCGAACGCGCCCGTCTCAGCGGCGAGGACCTGATGAAACTCCGCGTCGTCCTGATGCAGTTCCTGCTGGACCCAGAGCGAACCTGAGGGGGCCCCTAACCTTCAAAGGGTGACTGAGCGATCGGTATGGACTGAGAACTCGGCGAATCTGGATCTGGAGCGCGCCGCCTCTCGATTCGCGCGCCTTTACCTGGACTCGCTGCGGGCTGCCGACACCAGCGGGGCCTTCCGGGTCGCCTCCGGGGCGCTCGAGCAGGGCATGACCGTGCCGCAGCTCTACCAGCGGGTGATCTCCCCGGCGATGCACGAGGTTGGCGAGCTTTGGGAGAGAGGCGCACTCACCGTCGCCGACGAGCACCTCGCCACGGCTCTTACGCATCGGGTTTTGGCCGCTCTGCGTCCCCAACCCGGGGCCGGGCCCACCGGTGCCTCGATGGAGAAGGGGTGCGTGATGCTTGCCGCGGTTCAGGGAGAGCAACATGCCTTGGGGCTGCGAATGGCCGCGGACGTCCTGGAAGACGCCGGCTTCCGCACCATCTACCTCGGCGCCGACGTCCCGACCGACGCCCTGCTGCAGGCGATCTCCTCTCTCTCGCCTGACTCGCTGGTCCTCGGGGTGACGATGCCGGAGCTGACTCCGCAGTTGCATGAGGTCGCCGACGCGGTGCGGAAGGCGCATCCCCAGCTCGGATTGCTGGTCGGCGGCCAGGCGGCATCTCCGCCTGAAGGGGGCATGCTGATCCAGGACCTGGAGGCCCTTCCGGAGAGGTTGCCTCAGGCGTAGTCGGAGCCGGGGGTCGACCGCTGCCAGTTCGGCCGCAGGTAGGCCTCCTCGAAGCCGGCCTTGAGGATGTTGCGATAGCTCGCCGACGGCCGGTCCGGAACGCGCTCTCCCGTCTCCACGAAGAGAGTGCGGCAGCCGGCCTCGGCGGCGTCGCAGATGCGCCTGTGCAGGAGCGCGGTCTGGCAGCCGCGGCCGCGCGCTCCCTCGAGCGTGGCGGCGACCCCGAACTCGGCGATCCCTTCCTCGACCAGCATCGCCGCGCAGCCCTGGGCCTCGCCGTCGATCTTCGCCACGTAGCAGCGCCACCTGGCCCGGCCCGGCAGGTGGGCGAAGAAATCGGCGCCCCAGGCCGGCAGGTCGAAACCGATCGCCGCAATCGTCCCGAACGGTTCCTGGTCGGGCGCGGTCAGCTCGACCACCTCGACTCCCTCGGGCATCGCGAACCGCGGCGGGTGGGGGCCACGGACGAACTTCATCCAGGCGTAGGCGGGCTCGAATCCGTTCTCCCGCAGCCAGGTCTCGGCTGCGTCTGAGTCGGGGAGGCCGGGGGTGAGGGGGACATAGGGGGACACGCCCTGTTCCTCCGCCCACCGCACCGCCGCCTCTAGATGGTCGGCGGCCGAAGTCTCCGCCGCCCCCAGCAGCAGGTTCAGCATCGCCCTCTGCGGTAGGTCGGCGGTGATCGAGGCCTGTATCGGGCCGAAGCGCCGCAGGTCGATGCCGTGCTCCCTCGCCACCTCCTCCGGCACCGACTCCCAGACCTCGCGCCAGAAGCGGCGCTCGGCCCGATCGAGGGCCGTGGAGTCGTAGGCCACGCCGTTCTTGGTCATCCCCGTCGCCACTCATCGCGAGGATAGAACGGAAAAGGGCCCCTGAGGGGCCCTTTGATTCCGAAGGACGTACCACCAGAGAGTGTTAAGTCGCTGGCTCGTCGGTCCTCAAGCTTTGAAGTTCAGCCCCATAAACACCGGAGACTGCGGGAAGTTGCACCGGTTGCATCGACACTTGCAAGGGAACCTTTAGCCGCCAGCCGGCTTTCTCCTCCTCGTTGCTAGATTCAGGGTCCCGGGCGTATAGCTCAGTTGGGAGAGCGCCAGCTCGACAAGCTGGAGGTCACTGGTTCGAGCCCAGTTACGCCCATCTTCTCTAGGCTCGCCGCTTCGTGATCGGGACTTACGGAGCGGTGGTGGCGGTGTGCCTGTCGTCGTTGGCGATCGGGCAAGCGGCGATTGCGCTGTGCGGGTGGCGGCGCTGGTCGTGGCTGGCGCCGGCGGTCGGGCTGGCGCTGCTGCTGGCTGTCTGCTGGGCGACGGTGCGGTTGCCGGGCGACGGTGCGGTCTCCGCGATCGCCGTTCTGGCGCTGACGGTGGCCGCGGTCGCCTACCTGTGGGGGCGGGTCGAGGGAGGGGGAGAGGCGCTGCGCGCCGGGGCGCCGGTGGCGCTGGGAGCGTTCCTCGCCTGTTCGTTGCCGTTTCTCGTCGAGGGGCACTTCGGGATCCTCGGCACCAGCTTCAACCCCGACATGTCCCAGCACCTGCTGGCTGCCGACCGCCTCGCCGAAGGGCACTCCTCTCAGCTCCTGAACCAGGGGTATCCACTCGGCCCGCACGCCGTGGTTGTCGCCTTGAACAAGGGCCTCGGGATCGGCCTCGTCCAGGGCTTCAGCGGCCTCACCGTCGCCGTCGCGATCCTCGCCTCGCTGACCGCTCTCGCCGCATTCCGAGAGCTGCCGGCGCTCCCGCGCACCGCCGGCGCCCTCCTCGTCGGCCTCACCTACGTAGTCGCCTCCTACTTCGCCCAGGGCGCCTTCAAGGAGACGATGCAAGCCCTGTTCCTGCTGGCTTTCGTTCTGGCGTTGAGAGAGGCGGATCGGGACTGGGGTGATGTACCGCTGCGCTACGTCCCAGCAGCTCTCATCGCCGTCGGCAGCGTCTACGCCTACAGCTTCCCCGGCCTGATCTGGCTGGGAGCAGCCGCGGTGCTGTGGGCGATCGTGTCGAGGCCGGCGGTGCGAGCGCTCGCTTTGGGCCTGCTTGCTTTCTTCCTCCTCGTCTCGCCGGAGATCGGGCGCATGGTTGATTTCCAGCAGTTCGAGACCTTTGATCCCAACGGTCTTGGCCTGGGGAACCTCTTTGGTCAGATCTCCCCCTTCGCTGCCCTGGGGATCTGGCCCTCGGGCGACTTCCGGCTGGCGCCGGGAGACGGAGCCGTGCCGGCCGTCGGCTACTACCTCGGCATCTCCTTCGCGCTGGCCCTTTTCGTCTACGGCTTGGTGCAGTTGTGGCGTAGACGGGAGACCGCGATCCTCGCCGGGCTTGGAGCTGCCGTCCTCGCTTACGCAGCGGCTCGCGTCGTTGGCACTCCGTACACCGCAGCAAAGGCAATCGAGATCGCGGCACCGCTCGTCGCACTTGTCATTCTTCTGCCGATGTGTCGCCTTTGTACGGCTATGCCTGACAAAAGCGACACGCGTCGGCCGTGGGCTCTGGCTGTGCTTGCACTCTTCGTCACCGCGGCAGGAACCTGCTCGCTCCTCGCCCTCGCCAACGCACCCGTCGGCCCGACCGCCTACTCCTCGACCCTGAGCGAGTACCGCAAGCTCGTCGGCGAAGGCCCGACGCTCGTCCTCGCCTCACCGCAGTTGTTGGAGGAGGAACACGGGATGCCGTTCCTCGCCTGGGAACTGCGGGGTGGTCGTGTCTGCATCCGTTCGACCGAGGAAGGGGAAGACGTGCCTCCGGGAGTTCGCTTCTTGGTCACGAGCGAAGGCGGCGACTGGGCCCTGAAGAAGGTCCGCGACCCCTTGCCCGGCAAGAGCCCGTGTCCGCTGGTCGCCGAACGCCAGGCGCGGCAAGGCCCCGCGCGCTGATCTCCCCGTACCATGGCCGGGGATGGAGGCCGCGACCGAAAAGACCACTTTCACCCTGCCCGACGGCAAGCCGCTGGAGCTGCCGGCGGGGGCGACCGGCGCCGACGCGGCGGCGGCAATCGGCCCTGGCCTCGCCAAGGCCGCCCTGGCGATCAAGGTCGACGGCGAGCTGCGCGACCTCGCGGCGCCGCTGCCCGACGCGGGTGGCGAGGTGGCGATCCTCACCGATCGCGACCCCGAGGCGCTGGAGCTGATCCGCCACGACGCCGCCCATGTGATGGCCGAGGCGGTGGTGGACCTCTATCCGGGCACGAAGGTGACGATCGGCCCGCCGATCGAGTCCGGCTTCTACTACGACTTCGAGTTTCCGGCCGGGACCAGGATCACTGACGAGGACCTGCCGAAGATCGAGCAGGCGATGCAGGAGCACATCGCCGCCGACGAGGAGTTCAGCCGCCGCGACATCCCCGTCGCCGAGGCGATCGAGATCTTTCGCTCCCAGGATCAGGGCTTCAAGGTCGAGCTGATCGAAGACCTCGTCCGCGACGAGGGGGTCGAGACCGTCTCGCTCTACCGCAACGGCCCCTTCGAGGATCTCTGTCGCGGCCCGCACGCCCCCTCGACCGGCCGCATCAAGGCGATCAAGCTGAGCTCGGTCGCCGGCGCCTACTGGCGCGGCGACGAGGAGCGGGAGAGCCTCACCCGCATCTACGGCACCGCCTTCTTCTCGAAGAAGGACCTCGAGCAGCACCTGGAGCGGATCGAGCAGGCCAAGGAACGCGACCACCGCCGCCTCGGCCCGCAGCTCGGCCTCTTCATGCTGCGCAAGGAGGCCCCGGGGATGCCGTTCTGGCTGCCGAACGGAACGACGATGCTGCGGATCATCGAAGGTGAGGTCCGGGGCCAGCTGCGCAAGCGCGGCTACCAGGAGATCGCCACCCCGCAGGTGATGGACGAGAGCCTTTGGCATCGCTCCGGGCACTGGGACAACTACAAGGACGACATGTACTTCATGGAGGACGACGACCGCCGCTACGCGCTGCGGCCGATGAACTGTCCTGGGGCCTGTCTCGTCTACGGCTCCGACCGTCACTCCTACCGCGAGCTGCCGCTGCGGCTGGCGGAGTTCGGACGGGTCTCGCGCAACGAGCGCGAGGGCGTCCTCCACGGCCTGCTCCGCGTCCGTGCCTTCACTCAGGACGACGCCCACGTCTACTGCACCGAGGAGCAGATCCCGGCCGAGGTGGCCTCGATCTGCGAGGCGATCGACGAGCTCTACGCCCGCTTCGGCTTCGACGACGTCCACGTCGAGCTCTCGACCCGCCCGGAGAAGTCGATGGGCAGCGAGGAGCAGTGGGCGAAGGCGGAGGCGGCGCTGGCCGAGGCGCTGGACAGCCAGGGGCGCGAGTACACGCTCAACCCCGGCGACGGCGCCTTCTACGGGCCGAAGATCGACTTCCACGTCACCGATGCGCTCGGCCGCTCCTGGCAGTGCGGCACCTGCCAGCTCGACTTCCAGATGCCGGAGCGCTTCGACCTCTACTACACCGGCGCCGACGATTCCGCCCACCGGCCGGTGATGATCCACCGCGCGCTGCTCGGCTCGATGGAGCGCTTCGCCGGGATCCTGATCGAGCACCACGCCGGCCGCTTCCCGGTCTGGCTGGCGCCGGTGCAGGCGATCGTGTTGCCGATCTCCGACCGCCACAACGAGTACGGCCGGCGCGCCTTCGAGCAGCTGCGCGAACTCGGCGTCCGCGTCGCCCTCGACGACCGCTCGGAGTCGATCGGCAAGAAGATCCGCGACGCCTCGACGATCGGCCTCTACCCCTACATGCTGGTGGTCGGCGACCGCGAGCAGGAAAACGAGGCGGTCTCCGTCCGCTCCCGCGCCGACGGCGATCTGGGGGAGACACCGCTGCGTGACTTCGCCGCCCGCGTCGAGACCGAGGCAGCCGAGCGCTGACCCGTCTATACTGCGCCGAACTTGATCGTAGGCACGAAAAATCACCGCCGCCGCTGAGCACCCCGTGCCTGCTTTCCGTCTCGTCCTCTTGCAGTCCCACCTTCGATAGTGCCGGTCCCGCGTAGGTTCGATCGGCGCCCTCCAGAGCGCGATACCACTCGGATCAACGAGCGGATCCGTGTCCCGAAAGTGCGCCTGATCGGCGCCGACGGCGAGCAGCTGGGCATCGTCGAGATCGACGATGCGCTGAAACGCGCCCAGGAGGCCGAACTGGACCTGGTCGAGGTGGCGCCCGGCTCTAAACCGCCGGTCACCCGCCTGCTCGACTACTCGAAGTACAAGTACGAGCAGGAGCAGAAGCAGAAGGCGGCCCGCAAGCACCAGCAGCAGGTCAACATCCGCGAAATCAAGCTGCGGCCGAAGATCGCGACGCATGACTACGAGACGAAGAAGGGCCACGTCGAACGCTTCCTCAAGCACCGCGACAAGGTCAAGGTGACGATCATGTTCCGCGGCCGCGAGCAGGCCCACCCCGAGCGCGGCCGCGATCTGCTGCAGAAACTCTTCGACGACCTCAACGGGCTGGCGACGATCGAGTCGGCGCCGCTGCAGGAAGGGCGCAACATGAGCATGCTGCTCGGCCCGAGCAAAGAGGTCGACAAAATCGCCGGCGAGAAAGCCGACGACTCGGCGAGCAGTTCCGACTCGTCCGACGCCTAGCTGGCCGCGAGGATCACGTCGGCGATCCGCTCCGCCGCGTGGCCGTCCCAGAGGGGCGGTGGCTCTGACGCGGCGCGACCGCGATCCGCGAGCGCCTGCGGGATACCGGCGATCGCCGCCGGGTCGAGCCCGAGCAGGGTGTTGGTGCCGGCGCGGATCGTCACCGGTCGCTCGGTGTTGTCGCGAAGGGTGAAACAGGGGATGCCGAGGTAGGTGGTCTCCTCCTGGATCCCGCCGGAGTCGGTGAGGACGGCCCGGGCGTCGGCGACCAGCGAGAGGAAGTCGAGGTAGCCGAGGGGGTCGATCAGGTGCAGGCCCGGTGCATCGGCCTCGAGGCCTTCCATCATCTTGCGCGTGCGCGGGTGGACCGGGAAGACGACCGGCATCTGCTGCGCCAGGGCTGCGAGCTGGGCGACGGTCTCACCCAGCAGCGGGCCGTCGACCAGGGCGGGGCGGTGGAGCGTGACCAGCGCGTAGGAGCCGGGCTCGACACCGAGCTGGGCGGCCGAGCCGGCGGCCCGGATGCGGTCCTCCAGCGCCACCAGGGAATCGATCATCGTGTTGCCGACCATGTGCATGCGCTCGCCGGGGATCCCTTCGGCGCGCAGGTTCTCGCTCGCCTCGTCGCTGTGGAGGAAGAGCCACTCGGCGAAACGGTCGGCGACGATCCGGTTGACCTCCTCGGGCATCGTCATGTCGAAGCTGCGCAGCCCCGACTCGATGTGGGCGACGGGGATGCCCATCTTCACCGCGGTCAGCGCCGCCGCCAGGGTCGAGTTGACGTCGCCCGGGACCATCACCAGGTCCGGCCGCTCCTCCAGCAGGACCGGCTCCAGCCGCTCCATCGTCCGCGCCGTCTGCGCCGCGTGGCTGCCGGAGCCGACCTCGAGCATGTGGTCGGGGGCGGGCACGCCGAGCTCCTCGAGGAAGACCTCGGACATCAGGCGGTCGTAGTGCTGGCCGGTGTGGACGATCGCGTGGCGGCCATCCGGATGGCGCTCGCGCAGGGCCGCGATTACGGGGGCGGTCTTGACGAAATTAGGTCGCGTTCCAACGACGTAGAGGATGCGCATCGGGGCGCCAGCGTACCCGCGAGCCAGGCGTTTGCTTCAATAGCGGACCCGATGCCGAAGATGAAAACCCATTCCGGCGCCAAGAAGCGCTTCAAGAAGACCGCCAAGGGCAAGCTCCGCGGCCGTCGCGCCTACTCCAGCCACATCCTGGAGAAAAAGTCGCCGAAGCGGAAGCGGAAGATGGCGAAACCGGTTGACATCTCGCCGAACGACGCGAAAAAGGTGCGGACCCTTCTTGGAGGCGGCAAGTGAGCCGCGTCAAGCGCAGCGTCCACGCGCGCAAGAAGCGCCGCAAGGTGCTGAAGGAAGCGAAGGGCTACTTCGGCCGCAAGCATTCCTCCTACCGCTTCGCCAAAGAGCAGGTGCAGCGGTCGGGGATGTACGCCTACCGCGATCGGCGCAACAAAAAGCGGACCTTCCGCCGCCTCTGGATCACCCGCATCAACGCCGCCGCGCGGCTCGAGGGCATGAGCTACTCGGAACTGATGCACGGCCTCAGCAAAGCCGAAGTCGAAGTGAACCGGAAGATGCTGGCCGAGATCGCGGTCTCCGACCGCGACGCCTTCCGCCGATTTGTGGAGCTAGCCCGGGAGGGTGCGGCCGCCTGACGGCTCACCGACATTCCTCTCTCCCGGGCGGGCCGAATTTCGGCCCGCTTTTTCGTTCCAGGAGAAGAAACCGCCAAGCAGAACAGATCCCAATCCGATGATCGAAAGCCCCCACAACGAGAAGCTGAAGCTGGTCCGCAAGCTGCGCGAGCGCAAGCACCGCGAGCGCGAGGGCCTGTTCGCGACCGAGGGCGAGGACCTGCTGGAGGCCGGATTGGCGGCCGGGGCTGAGCCCCGGTTCGTCCTCGTCGCCGCTGGTTCTGGGCTCGAAGGCGAGGAGGTCGAGCCGAAGCTGCTGGCCGACGTCTCCACGCTGGGCTCCGGGACGCGTGTGATCGCGACCTGGCCCCTGCAATGGTCGGAGCAGCCGACGAGCCCCTGCTTCTACCTGCACGGCCTCGGGGATCCCGGCAACGTCGGGACGATCATCCGGACGCTCGACGCGCTGGTTGGCAGCTCGGTGGTGTTGGGCCCTGAGTGCGCCGACCCGTTCTCGCCGAAGGCGGTGCGGGCCAGCATGGGTTCGATCTTCTCGACGCCGCCAGCCAGGGGCGATATCGATGCCACCGGGGAGCCCCGTGTCGCTTTCGTGGCCCACGGGGGGCAAGAGCTCGACACGCTCGCCGGCGCCGCCACCGTCTGCCTCGGCGCCGAGCGGGAGGGTCTTCCGGGCGAGGTCGTGGCCGCGTGCGACCGCCGCGTCACGATCCCCCTTCGCAAGGGCGGCCCGGAGTCGCTCAACGTCGCCGCGGCAGCTGCGATCGCCGCTCAGCGGTTATCGTCGCTCGCCATGTCGGAGGGGCAGCCCGATGCTTGAGCGGATCGAGGAGATCAGGGCGGAGGCCGCCGCCGCGATCGAGGGCGCCGGCAGCAGCGCCGAGCTGGAGCAGCTGCGGGTTCGCTACCTCGGCCGCAAAGCCGAGCTGACGACGATCCTGCGCGGGATCGCCGAGCTGCCCCAGGAGGAACGGGGGCAGGTCGGAGGCGCCGCCAACCGCGCCCGCAAGGAGCTGGAAGCGCTGCTGGAGGCGAGCGCCGAGCGCCTCGACTCCTCCGAGCTGGAGGCGAAGCTGGTCTCCGACCGGATCGACGTCACCCTGCCCGGCGCGCCCCCGCGGCCGGTCGGCCACCCCCACTTGATCGCCCGCACCACGCGGCTGATCGAGGACACGATGGTCGGTCTCGGCTACCACGTCGCCGAAGGGCCGGAGATCGAGCACGACTACTACAACTTCACTGCCCTCAACCACCCTGAGGGCCATCCGGCGCGGATGCTCCAGGACACCTTCTACGTCCAGTCGCACCCCGACGTGCTGCTGCGCACGCACACCTCGCCGATGCAGGTGCGCTCGATGGAGGCGCAGCCGCCGCCGATCTTCGTCGTCGTCCCCGGCAAGGTCTACCGCCGCGACTCCGACGCCACCCACAGCCCGATGTTCCACCAGGTCGAGGGGCTGGCGATCGCCGAGGGGCTGACCCTCGCCGACCTGCAGGGGACGCTGCTGGCGATGTGCCGGGCGCTGTTCGGGGCCGAGCGCGAGCTGCGCCTGCGGCCGCACTTCTTCCCCTTCACCGAGCCGAGCGTCGAGGTCGACGTCTCCTGCTTCCAGTGCGGCGGCAGCGGCGTCCTGGAGGGGGGAGAGCGCTGCAACCTCTGCAAGGGCCAGGGCTGGATCGAGATCCTCGGCGCGGGCATGGTCGATCCCAACGTGCTCGGCTTCGTCGCGGATCACGGCTACGACGCCGAGCAGGTTCAGGGCTTCGCCTTCGGGATCGGCGTCGAGCGGGTGGCGATGCTGCGCCACGGCGTGCCGGACCTGCGGCGCTTCTTCGACAACGACGTGCGGATGCTGGAGCAGTTCGGATGAGGGGTTGGGTATGAAAGTTCCGTACTCCTGGCTGCGCGAGTACTGCGATCCGGGCATGGACCCCGCCGCGCTTGCCGACCGGCTGGTGATGACCGGGACCGAGGTCGAGCGGCTCGAGACCGTCGGGCCGGCTTCGGTCGAGGGCTTCGTGGTCGGCAAGGTGCTCGAGCGCGAGCAGCATCCAAACGCAGACCGGCTCAGCGTCTGCCGCGTCGACACCGGCGACGGCGAGCGGACGATCGTCTGCGGCGCCCCCAACGTGGACGCCGGTCAGACCGTCGCCGTCGTCCTGCCCGGGGCGACGATGCCGGGCGGGATGAAGATCCGCAAGGCAAAGCTGCGGGGCGTTCCCTCCGAAGGGATGATCCTCTCGGCCGCCGAGCTCGAAATCGCCGAGGAGGCCGACGGGATCATGGTCCTCGACGACGGCCCGCCGCCCGGTACGCCGCTGGGCGAGGTGCTGCCGCTGGGCGAGCCGGTTCTCGAGATCGAGGTCACCCCGAACCGCAGCGACTGCTTCGGCGTCCACGGCGTCGCCCGCGAGGTGCACGCGATCACCGGCGCGCCGCTGGCGGTGGATCCCTGGGCTGAGGACGCGCCGGCCGAGGGAGAGGGGGAGGTCTCGGACTACGGATCGGTCACCGTCGAGGTCCCCGAGCTCTGCCCGCGCTTCACCGCTCGTGTCTTCACCGACGTCAAGATCGGGTTCTCGCCACTTTGGCTGCAGGCACGGCTGGCAGCGGCCGGGCAGCGGCCGATCAACAACGTCGTCGACATCACCAACTACGTGATGCTGCTGACCGCGCAGCCTTTACATGCGTTCGACCTCGACGAGGTCCCCGACGGCGAGCTGGTCGTCCGCACCGCCAGCGCGGGGGAGAAGATGACCACCCTCGACGACGTCGAGCGCGCTTTCGACGCCGAGACCGTGCTCGTCTGCGACCGCGAGGGGCCTTCGGGCATCGCCGGGATCATGGGCGGGCAGCGCTCCGAGGTCTCCGAGGGCACGACGCGCGTCCTGCTCGAGGTGGCGAACTGGAACGGGACCAACATCCTCCGCACCTCGCGGATGTTGGGCCTGCGCTCGGAAGCCTCGGCCCGGTTCGAGAAACAGCTGCACCCGGCGCTCTGCATGCGGGCGCAGCGGATCGCCTCGCGGCTGATGGTCGAGCTCTGCGGCGCCAAGCTGGTGCCGGGGACGATCGACGTCGCCGGCGATATTCCCGAGCCCCGGCGGCTGCGGCTGCGGGCGAGCCGGGTCAGGGGCCTGCTGGGGATGGAGATCTCCCAGGCGGACCAGAAGTCCTATCTGGAGCGGCTCGGCTTTGAGGCGGAGGCCGACGGCGAAGATCTCGAGGTCGTCGTTCCGCCCGACCGCCACTACGACGTCACCCGCGAGGCGGACCTGATCGAGGAGGTGGCGCGGGTCCACGGCCTCGACGAGCACCTGCCGACGACGCTGCCGTCGACCGGCAGAGCGACCGGCGGTCTCAGCCGCGAGCAGGGGTTGCGGCGCCGGGCCGAGGACGCGCTCCGCGACCTCGGCTTCGACCAGGTCGTCGGCTGGAGCTTCACCGACCCCGGCGAGGCCGAGCGGCTTCGTATCCCCGGCGACGATCCTCGGGCAAGGCCGGTGGTGCTCGCCAACCCACTCTCCGAGGAGCAGTCGGCGATGCGGACGACGCTGCTCGGCTCACTCCTCGACATCGCTGCCCGCAACGCCGCCCGCGGGGCCGGCGACCTGGCCCTGTTCGAATCGGCCCGGGTCTACCTGCAGGGGAAGGGCGAGTTCGCCGGCGATCAGCCGGCGCCGTTCGCGGAGCCGCACCGGCTGGCAACGATCGCGGTGGGGTCGCTGGGGCAGCGCTCCTGGCGTGGCGGCGAGGAGCCCGCGGACTTCTTCGCGCTGAAGGGCGTCGTCGAAGCGCTGGGGCGTGGGCTGGGAGTGGAGCTTGCTTTCGCGCCAGCCGAGGAGCCGTTCCTGCATCCGGGCCGCTCGGCCGCGGTTTCGGTCGGCGGCGCGCTGGCCGGATGGCTGGGCGAGGTGCACCCGCTCGTCTGCCGGGCCTGGGACCTGGACGCTGCCGTCGCCTTCGAACTCGACCTGGCGCCGTTGATCGCCGCCGCGACCCTTGGCGAGGAGACCTACGAGGACGTCACCACCTTCCCCGCCGTCTACCAGGATCTGGCGGTGGTGGTTCCCGCCGAGGTAGCCGCCATAGAGGTGCGCCAAGCGGTCCTCGCCGGGGGCGGCGAGATCCTGCGTGCGGCCGAGGTCTTCGATCTCTACGAAGGCGAGCAATTGGGGGAGAACCGCAAGAGCCTGGCGCTGAACCTCGAGTTCCGCGCTCCCGATCGCACCCTCACCGACGAGGAGGTCGCGGGCCTGCGCGAGTCGATCAAGGCGAAGCTCGACGAGATCGGAGGGACCCTGCGTGAGTAAGCGAGTGCTGGTCGCCGGCGCCTCCGGCTACACCGGAGCGCTGGCCGCGCAGATCGTCTGGGATCACCCGGAGCTGGAGCTCGTTGCCGCCACCTCGCGCAGCGACGCCGGCAAACGGCTCGATCAGCTCTACCCCCGCTACCGGGTGCCGATCGAGCTGAGCGTGCTCGATCTGGAGAACCTGCCCGAGGTCGATGCGGCGATCGTCGCCTATCCGCATGGCGCTGCCGCGCCAACCGACGCGGCCCTGCGCGAGCAGGGCATCCTCGTCGTCGACCTCTCCGCCGACTTCCGCCTCCGTGACCTCGAGACCTATCAGCGCTGGTACGGCGAGCATGGGGCGCCGGAGCTCTTCGGTACCGGCGTCTACGGGCTGACCGAGCTCTACCGCGAGCAGCTGCGCGAGGCGAAGCTGGTCGCCACCCCCGGTTGCTACCCGACCGCCAGCGTGCTGGCGCTTGCCCCGCTGGCCGAAAAGGGCCTGCTCTCGGAGGTCTTCGTCGCCGCCATGCAGGGCACTTCCGGCTACGGCCGCAGCAGCGACGACCTCGTCCACTTCTCGGCGATGACCGAGAACGCCTTCCCCTACAAGACCGACGGCCACCGCCACCGCCCCGAGATCGAGCAGGAGCTGGCGGCGCTCGGCAGTCCGGCGCCGGTCACCTTCGTCCCGCACCTGCTGCCGCTCGACCAGGGGGAGCTGGCGACCTGCTTCGCTTCGCTGAGCGAGCCGACCTCGAAAGAGGCGGTTCGTGACCTCTACGGGCAGCGCTACGACGAGGAGCCCTTCGTCCACGTCCTCGACGGTCCGCCGAACCTGCGCGCGGTCCGCGACACCAACGAGTGCCACGTCTACGTCACGGTCGAGGAGCGGGGGAGGGTAATGGCCTTCGCGGCGATCGACAACATCTGGAAGGGCGCCTCGAGCCAGGGAGTGCAGAACCTCAACTTGATGCTCGGGCTCGAGGAGACGGCGGGGCTCCTATGAGCGAGGCGTCCGAGAAGACCTCCTTCTTCAGATCGCGCTGGGTGGAGGCACCTGCCGGCGTCGAGGAGCTCGACCCCGCTCAGCTCGCCCCTGGCTTCCGCGCCGGCGGCGCCCACTGCGGGCTGAAGGGGGGCGGCCGTACCGACGTCGGCTTGCTCGTCTGCGACGCGGAGGAGGTGAACTCGAGCCTGCTGCTGACCCGCAACGCCTCGGCGGCGGCGCCGATCCGGGTCTGCCGCGAGCGCTGCGACGCCGGCCGGATCCGCGCCGCGGTCGTCAACAGCGGCAACGCCAACGCCGAGACGGGCGAGCAGGGGTTCGCCGACGCGCTGGCGATGTCGACGGTGGCGGCGAAGCAGCTGGGGCTCGAGCAGCCGCAGGTGGCGGTCGCCGAGACCGGCACGATCGGCGTCCCGCTGCCGGTCGACGCGGTCCTCGTCGGCATCGCCGAGGCCGCCTCGGGCCTCAGGGCTGAGGGGGGCATGGACTTCTCCAACGCGATCCTCACCACGGATAGATGGCCGAAGTCCTGCACCCTGCGCGTCGGCGGCGTGACGCTTTCCGCCCAGGCGAAGGGAGCGGGGATGATCGAGCCGAACATGGCGACGATGCTCTGCTTCGTCCAGACCGACGCCGTCGTCGAGGATGCCGACGCCCGCCTGCGGGCCGCGGTCGACGCCTCCTTCAACCGGATCACCGTCGACGGCCAGATGAGCACCAACGACACGGTCTTGTTGCAGGCGTCCGGCGCCTCCGGGCAGCCGCTGCCCAAGGGCCTGCTGGAGGCGGTGCTGATGCAGCTGGCGATCGAGATCGTCCGCGACGGCGAGGGCGCCGTCCGCACCGCCCGGATCGAGGTCACCGAGGCCGCCACCCAGGCCGAGGCCGAGCGCGTCGCCCGGGCGATCGCCAACTCGCCCCTCGTCAAGACGGCGCTCTTCGGCCGCGACCCGAACTGGGGGCGGATCTCCCAGGCCGCCGGCGCCGCCCTGGCCGGCGAGGAGCTGCCGGAGCTCGGCGCCGAGGCGATCGACGCGGCGGAGCTGGGCATGGACGTCGAGGAGGCGGAGATCGGCTTGCGCCTCGGTCGCGGCGACCACGACGCCCATGTCTGGTTCTCCGACCTCGGCTACGACTACGTGAAGTTGAACGCGGAATACACGACGTGAGGAACGTCATCAACACGCACAACGCCAACAGCCACGACAGCAGCGTCGCCACCCTTCTCGAGGCGCTTCCCTACATCCGCGAGTTCCACGGCCGCACCGTGGTGATCAAGTACGGCGGGGCGGCGATGCTCGACGACGCCCTGCGGGAAGCCTTCGCCACCGACGTCGTCCTGCTCAAGTACGTCGGTCTGAACCCGGTGATCGTCCACGGCGGCGGTCCCGAGATCACCCGTTACATGGATCGGCTCGGCCTCGAGGTGAAATTCCACGAGGGACTGCGGGTCTCCGACGCGGAGACGGTCGAGGTCGCGCAGATGGTCCTCGCCGGCAAACTCAACTCGGAAATCGTCCAGCGGCTGAACCGCCATGGGCAGGCGGCGGTTGGTCTCTCCGGCGAGGACGGGAACCTGTTCGAGGTCTCGCCGGTCGCCAACGCCGAGCAGGTCGGCTTCGTCGGCTCGATCGAGCGGGTCGACGTCGACGTCCTCAACCACATCGCCGCCGACTACATCCCGGTGATCGCCTCCTCGGCCTCCGACCGCAGCGGCCAGTCCTACAACGTCAACGCCGACGAGGCGGCGGGCAAGGTCGCCGCCGCCCTGGGGGCGCACAAGGCGGTCTTCCTCACCGACGTCGAGGGCTGGCTCGCCGATCCCGCCGACGAGGCCTCGCTGATCTCCCGCGCCACCGTCGCCGAGGTCGACGAGAAGCTGCCGAGCCTGGAAGGGGGGATGCGGCCGAAGCTGCAGGCGTGCGCCGACGCGATCCGCGGCGGCGCCCAGTCGGCCCACATCATCGACGGCCGGGTGCCCCACAGCCTCCTGCTCGAGCTCTTCACCGACGCCGGCATCGGCACGATGGTGACTCCGTGACGCAGGCGGTCGAGCAGATCGGCTTCGAGCGGGCGCGGGAGCTCGAGGAGCGCTACCTGATGCGCACCTACAAGCGGGCCGCGGTCGACTTCGTCCGCGGCGAGGGGGCGCTGCTCTGGGACGCCGACGGCAAGGAGTACCTCGACTTCCTCACCGGCATCTCCGTCTGCTCGGTCGGCCACTGCCACCCAGCGGTGGTCGCGGCGGTGCGCGAGCAGGCCGAGCGGCTGATTCACGTCTCCAACCTCTTCTACACCGAGCCGATGGCCCGGTTGGCCGAGCGCCTCTCGGAGTCCAGCCTCGGCGGCCGGGTCTTCTTCTCCAACTCGGGCACCGAGGCGAACGAGTGCGCGATCAAGATCGCCCGCAAGCACGCTCACGGCCGCGGGGTCACCGAGCCGGAGATCGTCAGCTTCGAGAGCGACTTCCACGGCCGCACCTACGGAGCGCTGGCGGCAACTCCCGGCCTCGCGACGAACGAGGCGCTGGGGCCGATGCTGCCCGGTTTCCGCGCGGTTCCCCGCAACGACGCGGACGCCCTGCGCGAGGCGGTGGGGGAGCGCACCGCCGCGGTCCTGATCGAGCCGATCCAGGGCGAGGCGGGGGTCTTCCCGATCGGCGAGGAGGCGCTGCTGGCGGCGCGCCAGGCCTGCGACGAGGTCGGGGCGCTGCTGATCTTCGACGAGATCCAGACCGGCGTCGGTCGCACCGGCTCCCTCTGGGCATACGAGCAGACGCCGGTCCGCCCCGACGTCATCACCAGCGCCAAGGCTCTAGGCGGCGGTTTTCCGATCGGGGCCTGCGTCACTGCCCCCGTCGCCGCCGACGTGCTCGAGCTGGGCGATCACGGCTCCACCTTCGCCGGCGGCCCCGTCGCCACGGCCGCCGCCCTTGCCGTCCTCGACGTTGTCGATGACCCGGCCTTGCTGCGGCGCGTACGCGAGCTCGGCGCCTATCTCTGCCAGCAGCTGGACGGCCTCGATGGCGTGCGCGCGACCCGCGGACGCGGCCTCATGGTGGGGGTCGGTTTGGAGGAGGGGATCGACGCCGCCGCCGCCGGCGCCGACCTGCTCGAGCGAGGACTGGTCGTCAACGCTCCCCGGCCCGACACCCTGCGCCTGCTGCCGCCGCTGGTGATCGATTCCGACCAGATCGACCATGCAGTTGGCCTGATTGGCGAATCGCTTCTAGGCTTTTCGGCCTGATGGCCGGTCTCGGCGACCCCAGCGACATCTCCAAGAAGCAGCGAGAGCTGCGCGCGACCACGGCGCAGCGTCTCGAGGCGATCGTCGAGGCGGCAGAGAAGGCGGCCGAGGGCGTCATCGACGACGCGGAAGTTCAGGCGCGGCGCTACCTGGCGCAGGCGCGGGCCGAGGCCGACCGTCTCGCCGCCGACCGCGTCGACGAGGTCTCCGAGCTGGTCGACACGCTGCTGGGCCAGGCGCTCTCGCTGCGTCAGGAGGCCGAACGGCTGCAAGAGACGCTGGAAGAGGCAAGGGCGCGGTTCGACGGGGGAGAGGGGCGAGATGAAACGGAGCGGCCCCCTGTCTACGAGGAGATCGAGGAACCGGAGGAAGTGCAAGCTCCTCGCCTGCGGGCCGTCATCGGTGACGAGGAGCGGCCGCCGGAGGTCGGTGCCCGCTCCGATTCGGCCGGCGCTCGTCTGCTGGCCACCCAGATGGCGATCTCCGGCAGCAGCAGAGAGGAAATCGCCCACCGGCTCAGAAACGGGTTTGAGATCAAGGACGCCGACGCGATTCTCGACGCGATTCTCGGACCGGAAGAGCACTAGACAGCTATGCACGAGGACCCAACTCGCCTGATGGGCCCGGAAGATCGCGGTCCCGGTGGCCGCGGCCCCGATCGGGAGCAGGCGCAGCGCCGACTGCGAATGCTGGTCGCCGGCCTGGTGGCGGTGATCATCGGCCTGCTGATCGCGGTGATCGTGATCGCCGGGAGCGACGAGGGTGGTGGCGACACGACCGCTCCCACGATCGAAACCACGACGACGGAACCGACGACGACGGAAACCACCGAGCCGACCACGACGACGGAGCCGACGACGACCGAAACGACCGAAGAAGAGCCGACGGTGGAAGAAGACGAAGAAGCCCCCGAAGAAGAACCGGAAGAAGAACTTCCGCCCGAAGAAGAAGACGGCAGCGGCGGCATCGGCGCTCCCTAGCGACCCTCAGGGCCGGTCGCATGCGAGACTTCCGCCCCCGTGAGCACCGATCAGCCGCAATCCCAGCCGACCGCCAGCTACGAGGCGGACCCCGCCAGCGTCCACCGCGTCCTCCTGCTCTACTCGGGCGGGCTCGACACCAGCGTGATGCTGAAGTGGATCCAGGACCACTACGAAGCCGAGGTGGTCTGCCTCACGGTCAACCTCGGGCAGCCGGGCGAGGACTACGGGGTGATCGAAGACAAGGCGCTGCGGCTCGGCGCACTCGAGTGCCACGTCGTCGACGCCCGCGAGCGCTTCGCCGAGGAGTTCGTCGCGCCGGCGATCAAGGCCAACGCCGTCTACGGCAACGGCTACCCGCTCTTCACCGCCTTGGGGCGGCCGTTGATCGCCCAGCTGGCGGTCGAGTACGCGCGCCGGGCCAACTGCGACACGATCGCCCACGGCTGCACCGGCAAGGGCAACGACCAGGTGCGGATCGAGGCCACGGTGGCGACGCTTGCCCCCGAGCTGAAGACGATCGCCCCGGTTCGCTCCTGGGCGATGGGGCGCGAGGAGGAGATCGCCTACGCCCGCGAACACGGCATCCCGGTCAAGGGCGGTACCGAGGTCACTCCTTACTCGATAGACGACAACCTCTGGGGCCGCTCCTCGGAGGGCCGCTGGATCGAGGAGCTCGACCACGCGCCCGAGGACGACGTCTTCCAGCTCGTCACCCGGCCCGAAGACGCGCCCGATGAGGCCGAGACCGTCACTGTCGGCTTCGAGGCCGGGGTTCCGGTCTCGATCGACGGCGAGCGGCTCGGTCTGGTCGAGCTGCTGGAAAGGGCGGCCGAGATCGGCTGCCGCCACGGCGTCGGCATCGTCGACCACATCGAGGACCGGATCGTCGGCCTCAAGGTGCGCGACATCTACGAGGTCCCCGCCGCCGCGATCGTCCTCACCGCTCACGAGGAGCTGGAGCGCCTGGTCGGCACGATCCACCAGAACCAGTTCAAGCCGGCGCTCGACCAGAAGTGGGGCTACCTGGTCTACGCCGGGCTCTGGTGGGAGCCGCTGCGGACCGACCTCGATGCTTACATGAACGCGGTCAACGCCCAGGTCACCGGCGAGATCGGCCTCCGGCTCTACAAAGGCAGCGTCCGCGTCGTCACCCGTTCTTCGCCCAACGCCGTTTATGACGCCGAGCTGGCGACCTTCGCCGAGTCCGGCGGCCTCTTCTCCCAGGACGCCTCGCCGGGCTTCATCGAGCTCTGGTCGCTGCAGTCGCGTATGGCGCACCGGATTCGGGAAAGGGGAGAGGGCTGATGTACAACCGGCTCGGCAAAGCCTCCGTCAAGTTCGCCTTCCGCTACATGCGCCGGCGCTATCGCCGCCAGACGCGGATCGCACTGGGGGTGGGGATCGCCGCGGTCGTGGCCGGCGCCGCCTACCTCGCCACTCGCGACGTTCCGGAAGGCTGACTCCCTGATCCGCAAGTTCGCTTGCGGGTTATCGGCAACTTGCAGGGATTTTGAGCTCGGCTCGCTAGCCTCAGCCGCCTCGTGCGGCCGCTCGAGCTCAGAAAGCATTTCCTCGGGATTTGCGCCGCAGCGCTGCTTTGTGCGCTGCTCGCAGCCCTTCTCCTCGTCGCCGGCAGAGCCGGTGCGACCGAGGCTGAGCAGCTGGAAACGAAGCTGGCGACGGCACGTGATCAGGCGAGCGCGCTCTCGTCCCGGCTGCAGACGGCCACCGCCGAACTGGGGAGCGCCGAAGCCGAAGCGGAGGACGCGGCGGCTCGCGAGGAAGAGCTGAGCGGGCTCCTGGTCGAAGGCCGGGAGCGGACGGCGGAGCTGGCTCGGAAATTGAAGGCGACCGAGCATCAACTGGCGATCGAGAAGGCGCGGCTGCGACGCTCGCGCCAGATGCTGGCGCAGCGGCTGGTGGAGATCTACGAAACCGGCGTTCCGAGCACCGAGGACCTGGTTTTCGGCGCCGGCGACTATGACGAGCTGACCACCCAGGCCGACTACCTGCAGGCGATCTCCGAAGCCGACAGCGCTCTCGCCGATCGCGTCGCCGAGGTGCGGGTGGCGGTGCAGCGGCAAGTGTCCAAGGTGGCCGACCTGAAGGCGGAGGCGCTTGCCTACGAGGAGCGGCTCGAAGCCGCGCGGGCTGAAATCTCCGAAGTCCGCGCCGCGGCCCAAGCGTCTGCCGCGCGGCTGCAGTCACTTTCCGCCAGCCGGGAAGCGGCGCTGGCGACGCTGAGGTCGGACATCGATGAGTGGGTCGACCAGATCCAGGAAGCCCGCCTCGCCGAATCGGAGGCCGAGGCCGAAGAAGAAGTCGGCCGCTGGCTCGGCGGGCCCTACTCGATTCCGACCTACATCGTGATGTGCGAGTCGGGCGGCAACTACAGCGCCCTCAACCCCTCCAGCGGCGCCGGCGGTGCCTACCAGATCATTCCCTCGACCTGGGAAGCCTACGGCGGCAAGGGCCTTCCGCACGAAGCCCCGAAGGCCGAACAGGACCGGATCGCGGCTGAAATCTGGGCCGACTCCGGCCCCAGCGCCTGGGTCTGCGCGTAAGTCACAAAGCCACGCGGAAGATTCTCCAAAGAATTTTCAGCCTGCGCGCCCCTGTAGACAAAATACCTCGTAGGCTGCCATCATGGCGGTGATGGCAAGAGAAGTCTGGACCGACGAGCGGCTTGATGACCTCAACACGAAGGTCGAGAAAGGCTTCGACGAGGTCAAGGGAGAAGTGCAAGAGCTCCGACGGGAGATGAATTCTCGCTTCAGCGTGATGGATGGGCGCTTCGACAAGCTCCAGCAGACGCTGATCCTCGGTCTCGCCGGCATGACCACGAGCATTGTCGCCAGCGTGATTGGCGGGGTCTTCGCCGTTCTCATCTTGGGTTAGCGCGGAAGTAGCGCAAAAGCTCTCCGAATCGTGCCGGGTCCGTCATGCGCGGTTGGCATGATCGGGGGACGCGTGAGCCCCGCTTCTGCCGTACACCTCCATGCCCACAGCGAGTACTCGCTGCTTGATGGCGCCTGCAAGATCGACGCGATGGCGGCGCGGGCGGCGGAGCTCGACCAGCCGGCGCTCGGCCTGACCGACCACGGCGTCATGAACGGCGCCGTCGACCTCTACAAGGCCTGCAAGAAGCATGGGATCAAACCGATCGTCGGCCTCGAGGCCTACCTCGTCGACGATCGCCGCGCGATCAAGGAGCAGACCCGCTACGAGCGCAACCACCTGACCCTGCTGGCGGAAAACGACCAGGGCTTCTCGAACCTGGTCAAGCTCACCTCCGCCGGCTTCCTCGAGGGCTTCTCCCGCGGCAAGGCGAACGTCGACATGGAGCTGCTGGCGCGGCACTCCGACGGCGTGATCGCCCTCACCGGCTGCCTGCAGTCCCGCTTCTGCCGCCGCCTGATCGAAGAGCGCGACGACGACGCCCGCGCCCACCTCGACGACCTTATCCAGGCCTTCGGCCCCGAGCAGGTCTACTTCGAGGTGCAGAAGAACGGCATCGAAGAGCAGGACAAGGCCAACGAGGGGATCGTTCGCTTCGCCCGCGAGCTGGGGCGGCCGCTGGTCGGCACCGCCGACGTCCACTACCTGCGGCGCGAGGACTTCGACAACCACGCGGCGCTGCTCTGCGTGCAGACGAAGTCGACCCTGCAGATGCCGAAGATGAGCTTCGACACCAACGAGTTCTACATCAAGAGCAACGAGGAAATGGCCGACTCCTTCGCCGAGTGGCCGGAGGCGGTCCCGACCTCGCTGGAGATCGCCGAGCGCTGCGAAATCGAGATCGAGCTGGGCAAACTGCTGCTGCCGCGCTACCCGGCGCCGGACGGCGAGGAGCCCGAAGCGATGCTGCGCCGGGTCGCCGCCGAGGGGCTGCGCGCCCGCTACGGGGACCCGCCGCCGGCGGAGGCGGTCGAGCGGCTCGAGTTCGAGCTCGGGGTGATCGAGAAGATGGGCTTCTCCTCCTACTTCCTGATCGTCTGGGACTTCGTCAGCTACGCGAAGGAGAACGGGATCGCCGTCGGTCCCGGCCGCGGCTCGGCTGCCGGCTCGATCGTCTCCTACAGCCTCAACATCACCGACCTCGACCCGCTCGCCAACGACCTCCTCTTCGAGCGCTTCCTCAACCCGGGCCGCAAATCGATGCCGGACATCGACATCGACTTCTCGGTCCGCGGTCGCGAGCGGATGATCCGCTACGTGGGCGAGAAATACGGCCGCGAGTCGGTCGCCCAGATCATCACCTTCGGCAAGATGGCCCCGCGAGCCGCCACCCGCGACGCCGCCCGCGTCCTCGGCTTCGACTACGCCACCGGCGACCGGCTGGCCAAGCAGATCCCGGAGCCGATCATGGGGCGCAACCCGTCCTTCGAAGAGTGCCTCCGGTCCGGCCAGGAACTGAAACGGACTTACGACTCCGAGCCCGACGCGAAAAAAATCATCGACGTTGCCCAGGGCCTCGAGGGGATCATCCGCAACAACTCGATCCACGCCGCCGCGGTGGTGATCGCCGACCGGCCCCTGCACGAGATCGTCCCCCTGCAGCTGGCCGAGGACAAGAGCGCTCCCGCAACGACCAACGGCAACGGCAAGCCCGAGCGCCAGTACAAGATCGTGACCCAGTACTCGATGAACCCGATCGAGGAAATCGGGCTGCTGAAGATGGACTTCCTCGGCCTCCGCAACCTCGACGTGATCGAGGACGCGATCGAGATCATCGAGCGCTCGCGCGGCGAGAAGATCGACATGGAGTCGATTCCGATGGGCGACGCGAGTACCTTCGAGATGCTCGCCAAGGGAGACTCGACCGGCGTCTTCCAGCTCGAGTCCGAGGGCATGCGGGAGGCGATGAAAAAGGTGCGCCCGACCGAGTTCGACGACATCGTCGCCCTCGTCTCCCTCTACCGCCCCGGCGCGATGGACTACATCCCGGCTTACGCCAAAGGCAAGCGCAACCCCGCCGCGGTCACCTATCCGGATCCGCGCCTGCGGCCGATCACCGAGCCTACCTACGGCTGCGTCCTCTACCAGGAGCAGCTGATGGAGATCGTCAAGCAGATGGCCGGCTTCAGCCCCGCCGAGGCGGACGACCTGCGCAAGGCGATCGGCAAGAAGAAGCGGGACCTGATGGCGACGATGAAGTCCAAGTTCCTCGAGGGAATGAAGGCTTCGAGCACCGACGCCAAGGTCGCCGCCGACCTCTGGGGCCTGATGGAGAAGGCGGCCGACTACTCCTTCAACAAGTCCCACGCCGCCTGTTACGCGCTGATCTCCTACCGCACCGCCTACCTCAAGGCCAACTACCCCGCGGAGTACATGGCGGCGGTGATCTCCTCGGTGATGAACACCAAAGACAAGGTTCCCTTCTTCGTCAACCGCTGCTCGGAAATGGGAATCGACGTCCTCCCGCCGGACGTCAACTCCTCCGACCACAGCTTCGTCGTCTTCGAAAACAAGATCCGCTTCGGCCTCGACGCGGTCAAGAACGTCGGCCACGCCGCGGTGGAGGCGATTCTCCGCGCCCGCGAGGAGAAACCGATCGAGTCGATCTGGGACTTCTGCGAGCGGGTCGACTGCCGCGCCGTCAACAAACGCGCGATCGAATGCCTGATCAAGTGCGGCGCCCTCGATTCCACCGGCGACAGTCGCAAAGGGATGTTGGAAACGCTGCCGGCGGCGCAGTCCGCCGGTCAGAAGGCGCAGGAGGACGCGCAGCTCGGGCAGGGCTCGATCTTCGATTTCGGCGAAGAGGCCGGGGGAGGGGGCATGCAGTCCCAGGCCCACCACCGGCCGCCGATCCCCGCCGCCGAGTTCGACCGCGCCGAGATGCTGGCGATGGAGAAAGAGACGCTCGGCACCTACCTCTCCTCGCATCCGCTGGCCGAAGTCGGGCCGGCGCTGCGAGCCCGGGTCGACTGCAGCCTTGCCCAGCTCGGAGGCAAGCCCGACGGCGCCTGGGTCACGGTCGGGGGGATCGTCGTCGACTGCAAAAAGATCCGCACCAAGAGCGGCAGCCAGATGATGTTCGCGACCCTCGACGACGTCGAGGGCCAGGTTGAGATGCTCGTCTTCAAGGCCGACCAGGCCGAGAGCGCCGCGGTGATCCAGCCCGACGCGATCGTCCTCGTCCGCGGCCGCCTCGACCACAAGGACCGGGGGGAGACGAAGCTGGTGGTGCAGGAGGCCCAGCGCTTCGAGCCGGATGAGATGGAGATCGCCAAGGCCGCCAGGTCGGCGCCGGCGGCGACCCCCTCCGGGCCGTTCGAGGTTCCGATCGACCTCTCCCGCTGGAGCGACGCCCTCTGCGAGGAGCTGAAGGCGGTGCTCGAGCACCACAAAGGCGAGGCCGAAGTCCACCTCGTGGTCGGCGAGCGCCGCTACAAGGTCGGCGAGAAGTACCGAGTGAAGCCCTCGGGCATGCTCCGAACGGAGCTCGACCATGTGCTGGGCGCCGCTCCTATGGCTGCTTAAACTCTACGGATGCCCGCTACGCGCACCACGGTTGGCGAGTGCCGCCAGTGCCGTTCCTTCTGCGACAAGATGGTCGAGCCCCGCGGCTGCATCGAACTCGGCTGTCGCTTCGTCTACAGCTTCGTCGACCGCCTCACCGGTGACCACTACGTCGGCTGCATGCAGGAGGTCTACGCGGCGGAGGTCGAGCTTTCCGCAGTGCTCGAGCCAGGCGGCTTCGGCGGCGTGAAGATGACCGGCGAGCCGCTGCCGCACTGCCAGTTCTCGGTCGAGCGGGCCTATGAGGGCGCCGGCGAGTCCTACGACTGCGTCAACCGCCGCTTCTTCGACTGCACCGACGAGGGCAGCGAGGGGCTGCGGGCCTTCGATTTACGTGACGTTTGAGTCCCGTCACGGTTTCATGACACGACATCGTTCCGTGTAGACTTCGCCGTCATGGCTGATTCCTCCGTCGCCGACGTCGACGCCCAAGCGCTGCTCGACGAGGCCAACTCCACGTCCGAGGCTCAGGGCGAGCCGAAGTTCACCCTCGAGCTCAACCAGGATCAGAAGGACATCCGCGATTGGGTGCACGGGTTCGCCGAGAACGTCGTCCGCCCCGCCGCCGAGGAGTGGGACGAGCGCGAGGAAACGCCGTGGCCGGTGATCGAGGAGGCCGCCAAGATCGGCCTCTACAGCTTCGAAGCGGTCGGCCAGTTCTGGGCCGACGAGACCGGCCTGACGCTGCCGATCGCCAACGAGGAGCTTTTCTGGGGGGACGCCGGCATCGGCATGGCGATCATGGGCACGACCCTCGCCGTCGCCGCGATCTTCGGGCAGGGAACCCCGGAGCAGATGGGGGAGTGGATCCCCCAGTGCTACGGCACCCCTGACGACGTCAAGCTCGGCGCTTTCTGCGCCTCCGAGCCCGACGCCGGTTCCGACGTCTCCGGCATCCGCACCACCGCCAAGTACGACGAGGCAAAGGACGAATGGGTGCTCAACGGCCAGAAGGCCTGGGCGACCAACGGCGGTATCGCCAACGTCCACGTCGTGATCGCCTCGGTCGACCGCGAGCTCGGCTCGCGCGGCCACGCCGCCTTCGTCATCCCGCCCAACACCAAGGGCTGCGAGCAGGGCGCCAAGGTGAAGAAGCACGGCCTCCGCGCCTCCCACACCGCCGACGTCCACCTCGACGACTGCCGCGTCCCGGGCTCCTGCCTGCTGGGCGGCAAAGAGAAGCTCGACGAACGCCTCGCCCGCGTCCGCGAGGGCAAGAAAGCGAAATCGCAGGCGGCGATGCAGACCTTCGAGGCGAGCCGGCCGACCGTCGGCGCCCAGGCGCTTGGAATTGCCCGCGCCGCGTACGAGTACGCGCTCGACTACGCCAAAGAGCGCGAACAGTTCGGCCGCAAGATCGTCGAGAACCAGTCGATCGCCTTCGACCTGGCCAACATGAAGCTCGAGATCGACGCCGCCCGGCTGCTCGTCTGGCGCGCCGCCTGGATGGGTCGCCAGGGCCACAAATTTGAAAACGCCGAGGGCTCGATGTCGAAGCTCAAGGCCGGCGAGGTCGCCGTCTGGGTGACCGAGCGGGCGATCCAGATCCTCGGCGGCAACGGGTACACCCGCGAGTTCCCGGTCGAGCGGATGCACCGTGATTCGAAGATCTACACGATCTTCGAGGGAACCTCCGAGATCCAGCAGCTCGTCATCGCGCGCGCGATCTCCGGCTTCCACATCAAATAACCAAGGTTTACGGCGGGAGAGCAAGGGCCGGCAGGGGTGCGGGCCCTTGTCGCCTGTCGCAAAAGCAATGCAGCCGGACCCTGGCGTACCGTTCTAGAAATGACTCGGCAGCCCGTTGGCGAAGCGATCATCAAGGCGCAGGAAGCGCTCGACAACGCGCGGGCAGACGTCATAGCCGTCGATGCCGAGATTCAGAAGAAAGAGAATGAGATCAAAACCGCGGAAACGATCGGCGAGCGGAACATCGCGGTTCTGGAGCGGCAGGCTCGGGATGCTGAGAATGTGGGAAGAAGTCACGATGAACAGCAGTTTCTGGCCAGGGCAGCCGAACGTCGCTCGGAGCTTGCCGATCGCGTAAACCAGCTAGAGGCCCAGCTTGGCGCTCTTACGAATCAGCGAATCGAGGTGGGTGCGACTCAAACGGCCCAGGAAGCCCGGCTCGCTGATCTAAAAGAAAGAGGAGAGGAGCAGGCCAAGCGGGAAGCTGTCTCCGAGGAGCAGGTGGAACGGGCCGCTGATCTCGAGGAGCGGCTCAAGCGCCTCGAGGGTGAGAGGTCCGATCTGGTTCAGCGCATTGAAGAGTATGCGCCGCTGGTTGAGGCTCAGCGAGAGGTGGCGACTACCTCGGGCTCCTCCGAATTAGGTCAGGCTTATGCGAAGCAGGCAGACGAGTATCGCGATGAATGGCAACGGTGGCTGAAGTGGATGGGCGTATCGGTGGGTATTGCGCTGGTGGCTGGTGTCTTGGTCATTCTGCTTGTCCATCCGCCCGATGATGCTTCTAACGGAACGATCGCCTCGAGAATCGCGGCGGAGATCCTCGTGCTGGGGTTGCTCATCTACGCGGTGCGGGTAACGGCCCATCAATTCCGAGTGCACAGACACTTGGAGGCCGTATGCCGTGGCAAGGCGTCGGCTCTTCTCACTTTCAATCGGCTGGTTGCGGGACCGGGAGAGGCGGAGGTTCGCACTGCGGTCGCAGTAGCACTGGCACAGGCTGTATTCAATTCCGATTCCACGGGCTTCATCGATAGCTCGCAGGACGGGGTGACGATCGTGGAGAGACTGACTGGCCCTATGACCCAAAGGATCTCGGGATCCGGGTAGGACTGGCGGCAATAGCGCTCAGCCGGCGCGGCGTTTCAGGCCTTCGCGGCGCAGCCGCTTCGCCAGCGTCACTTCTTTTCGGTCCGAGCCTTTCTTTTCTGGACCCGGCGTCTCCAGGGTCGCTGGCAGGCCCTCGAATCTTGGCTCGGAGAGGAAGGCGGAGAGGCCTCGTTTGCCCATCTCGCCTTTGCCGATGTTGGCGTGGCGGTCGAGGCAGACGCCGAGGGGGACGGCGGCGTCGTTGACGTGGACGGCGCCGAGGCGGTCGATCCCGACCTTGGCGTCGGCTTCGTCGAGGACGGCGCCGAGGTGGGCCTCGTCGGTGATGTCGTAGCCCTGGACGAAGAGGTGGCAGGAGTCGAGGCAGAGGCCGAGGCGGGGGCCGCCGCCGGCCAGCTCGATCAGCTCGGCGGTCTGGTCGAAATCGCGGGCCAGGAGGCCTTTGTGGCCCGCCGTCTGCTCGATCAGCAGCGGGCAGGAGGCCGTTTCCTCCAGCGCTGCGGCAATCACTTTCGAAGCTCGTTTCAGCGATGGTTTGAGCGGATCGGTTTTCTGCGACCCCGGATGCAGAACCACACCCTTGGCGCCGATCCCGTCGCCGATCCGCAGTGCATGCGTCAGCGAGGTCAGCGACTTCTTTCGCAGCTCCTTGTCTTTGGTCGCGCAGTTGATCAGGTAGACCGCGTGGATGATCACCGCTTCGACCGGGGAGGCGTCCATCGCCTCGCGGAAGGCGGCGAAATCGGCCTCGCCGTATTTCGTCGGCCGCCACATCCGCGGGCTCTGGTGAAAGATCTGGATAGATTCGCAGTCGCGTTCCTTGCCACGCTGCACTGCGTTGGCGAGTCCGCCGCCGGTTGAAACATGCGCTCCGATCAACATGCCAAGCGATAACCCCCGTCTCAGGTTTGCCCCCTCGCCGACCGGCGCGCTGCACATCGGCGGAGCGAGGACGGCACTCTACAACTGGCTCGCCTCCCGGCACGAGGGCGGAGAGCTGGTGCTGCGGATCGAGGACACCGACCGCGAGCGCTCGACCGAGGAGAACGTCGAGCAGATTCTCGACGCGATGCGCTGGCTCGAGCTCGACTGGGACATCGGCCCGGTCTCCCAGGCCGGACGCGCGGAGCAGCACGCCGAGGCGCTGGCGAAGCTGCTCGAGTCCGGCCATGCCTACCGCGACGCCGCCACCGCCAAGGACGTCGAGGCCTGGAAGGCCGAGCACGGGACCGGGCGCGGCTACCGCGGCGCGCCGACCGACGAGCCCGGCGCAGCGGTCCGCCTGCGGGTGCCCGACGAGGGCGAGACCGTCGTCCACGACCTGATCCGCGGCCCAGTCGCATTCCCCAACGCCAGCTACGACGACTTCGTCATCGCTCGCGGCGATGGCTCGGTTCTCTACAACTTCGCCGTCGCCGTCGACGACGCCGAGATGGGAATCACCGACGTGGTCCGCGGCGACGACCACCTCTCCAACACCCCCAAGCAGCTGCTTGTGCTGGAGGCGCTTGGCTACGAGGCGCCGCGCTACGCCCACCTGCCGCTTCTGCACGGCCCCGACGGCAAGAAGCTCTCCAAGCGCCACGGCGCCGCCTCGGTTCAAGAGCTGCGCGACGCCGGCTACCTGCCCGCGGCGGTGCGCAACTACATGGCGCTGCTCGGCTGGGGCACCGACGACGACACCACCCTGATGTCAACGGATGAGCTGGTCGAGCGCTTTCGCGTCGCCGACGTCGGCAAGGCGGCGGCGATCTTCGACGAGAAGAAGCTGCGCTGGCTGAACGGCCGTTTCATGCGGGAGATGCCTTTGGACGCCTACACCGCCGGGGTCGCCCGCCACCTCAGCCGAGAGGCCGACGAGCGCCTGCGGGCCGCCTGCGAGATCGCCCAGGAGAAAGCGCAGACCTTGGAGGAGGTCTGGCCGCTGATCCGCTTCCTCTTCGAGCCGCCGGTTACCGACGGGAAGGCCTGGGGCAAGGTGATGAAGGAGGGGACCGGTCCTGTCCTGGAGGCGATCGCCGAGGCCCTCGAACCTGTGGAGCCCTTCGAGCCGGAGCCGATCGAGGCTGCCCTGGCGCCGCTGCTGGACCGCTTCGACCTCAAGCCGGGCAAGCTCTACCAGCCGATTCGCGTCGCGATCACCGGTACCTCGATCTCGCCAGGAATCTTCGAGTCCCTTGCGGCGCTCGGCAAGGAGCGCTCGCTGGAGCGGATCAGGGCCGCCGCCCGCCGTCTCGCCGGCGACTGAGGAGCGGCGGCGGAAAACCCCAGTTTTGAGGGTTGGGCAGGGACTTTGGGCTAAACCCAAAGACGATTGCTGCCGATTAGTTGTGCCAATGAGTGTTACGACTGCGCAGAGCGGCGCCCCGGCATCCCTACAGGACGGCGCCAAAGGTAAAAGCCGAACCGCGGCCGCACCCGGCAGCCGGCTTGCCGAGGCCTTCGAGGCGGTTGAGCGCTTCCCGGTCCTGGTCGAGTCGCGGGAGCGGGTAATCGCCGCCGCGACGGCCGAGACCGCCCGCCTTGGCGAGATCGTCGAGGCGGTCGAGAGCGACGTCGCGCTCGCGATCACCGTGCTGCGCCACGCCAATCGTGGCGGGCTGGTCGCCGGTGGCATCGCCGGTGTTCCCGCTGCTCTGGAGGTGCTGAAGCCAGCCGGGGTCCTCGCCCTTGCCGGTACCGCTCCCAGTTTCGACTTCTTCGAGCCCAGCGGCGGTTGGGAGCTGAAGCCGGAGCGCTTCCGCGTCCACGCCCTGGCGACGCAGCGCGCCGCCGATCGCATCGGCCGCCTGGTCGGTTGGACCGAACGCGACGAGCTGGCCGTGGCGGCGCTGCTCCACGACGTCGGCCGCCTCGTCATCTCCCGCCTCCATCCCGGCTACAAGGTCTACTTCGACGCCGTTTCCCGCACCCCCGAGCAGCGTCTCCGCGAGGAACGCGAGCAGCTCGGAATCGACCACGCCCTCGTCGGCGGGGTCCTCGCCCGGCGCTGGAACCTGCCGTCGCGGATCGCGATCGCAATCGAGCGCCATCACGCCGACGACGCCGAGGGGCTGGCGGCGATGGTCGCCACCGCCGACATGGTCGCCCACTACTGCAATGGCGAGGCGATCGCCCCTGAGCGCCTGCGCGCCAGCGCCGAGCGCTGCGGTCTCAGTGCGGAGTCGCTCCGCGACCTCCTCTACGAGCTGCCGCTGCCGACCCAGGACGCCTCCCGGGTCAGCGAGCCCTGCCCGCTCTCCAGCCGCGAGCTCGACGTTCTTCGCCACCTCTCCGAGGGCATGGTCTACAAGCAGATCGCCGGCGAAATGCACCTCTCGGTCTCAACCATCCGCACCCACTTGCACAACGTCTACGGCAAGATCGGCGCCGTCGATCGCGCCCAAGCGGTGCTGATGGCCCGCGACCGGGGTTGGATCTAGATGAACTCGCCGATCACCAGGTCGGCCCAGCCCGTGTCCCATGACTGGCGCCGCCGCTCGCTCGTCAGGGTGCGCCGCCCGGCTTGGGCTGCTCAGGAACCCGAAGTCGCTCCGGCTCGCCAGGCGCACGCTTCCTCGCCTGAAGCATCGGCCGCGAAGCCGCATACAACCCACGACGACATCGCCTGGTAAGGCGATCTAGTCGATCAGGCACTCGCGCACGGCGATCGCCACCGCGTGGGTGCGGTTCTTGGCGCCGAGGCGGGCGAGGGCGTTCTTCATGTGGGTCTTCACGGTCTCTTCGCTGAGGTCGAGCTCGCGGGCGGCGACGGTGGTCGACTCGCCGTTGGCGAGCAGCTGCAGGATCTGCCGCTGACGCTGCGTCAGCTTGCCGCGACTGCCTTTCGGGGGAACGGCGGGATCGACGAATTTCTCCTGCGCCACGGCGGCGTTCACCGCCCGGCGCAGCTCCTCCGGACCGGAGACGCGGGAGACGTAGGCGTTGGCGCCGGCCTGCATCGAGAGGCTCGCCAGATGGCGTTCCGGCAGCTCGCCGTGGGCGACGATCCCCAGCGCCGGGCTGGTGCGGTGGAGCATTCGGATCGCCTCGGGGCCGGTGACCGAGTTGCCGTCACCCTTGCCGCGCCAGCGCATGTCGACGATCGCCACGTCGAAGTCGCCGATGTCGCGCACGAGGTCGAGCGCCTCGTCGCGGGTCGGCGCCTCGTGCAGGACGAAGTCGCCCTCGAGGGCCTGTCGCACCCCGAGTCGGACCAGGGGGTGACCGTCGATCACAAGGCAGTGGGGGGGCTCGCTCAGGGCAGCATCCGATCGATCGTTGAACTGGGGGGCGGGTACTGGTGGCCGCAAGGGCGCCCGCCAACCGATCCTAACCAGCCGGAGGGTGCGGTAGAAAGGGACTTGTGATCTCAATTACCTCAAAGTCGAGGTATGCGGTCGTCGCCATGGCGGAGCTCGCGCGGGCTGGGGATCGCCCGGTGCCGATCAAAGAGCTGGCGGAGCGCCGCGACATTCCGGAGCAGTTCCTCGAGCAGCTCTTCTCGACCCTGCGCCGCAACGGCCTGCTGACCAGCCACCGCGGCATGCGCGGCGGCTACACGCTCTCGCGCCCGGCCGAGGAGATCACCGTGCTCGAGGTCGTCCAGGCGCTCGACGGCAAAGTCGGCGACGAGGCCGACGAGGCCGGCGGCATCTGGGCCGAGGGAGTGGCCGCCCTGCGCAAAGTCTTCGGCCAGACGACGATCGCCGAAGTCGCCCGCCGCGAGGCCGAAGAGTCCGGCTCGGGGATGTACTTCATTTAGCCGCGGCGCGGGGTTAGACTCCGCGCGATGCGGAGCCACGCCACCAAGCTCGTCGCCGTCCTCTGCGTGCTGGCTGTCTTCCTGCTGAGCGCGACCGTGGTCTCAGCGGCGCCGTTCGTCAACGGGATCTTCCCCCTGGGCAGCGAAGTCGGGACGAACAACAAGATCGTCGACGGCCCTGACGGGAACGTCTGGCTGACGGTCGAAGACGGGACCAACGACGTCGCGCGGGTGACTCCGGCGGGCCAGGTCACGGAATACGACATCGTCGACATCAACTCCGCGGTCGGGATCGCCCCCGGGCCTGACGGCAACCTCTGGATCACCGACATCGAAAAAGCGGCGAAGTTCGCTCCGGCTGATCCGGAAGGCACCGATCAGAGCTTCACGATCGCCGGCATCGGCGCCGAAGGGCAGATCGTCGCCGGACCCGACGGCCTGATGTGGATCGCCTCGAACAACAGCGTCGTCCACTTCGCTCCGGCTGACCCGGAGGGCACCGACCAGGAAGTCCCCGTCGACGGCGCACTCGCTCCTAAGGACATCGAGGTCTCCGGCTCGCTGATCGTGATCGCCGACAGCAACGCCGGCAACCGGCTCGTCACCTTCACCGTCGCTGGCGTGCAGCAGAACCTCCCGATCGCAGGTCCTTCCCAAGGGGTCGCGGGCGGTCCGGGCGGTCAGATCGCCTACTCGGCGCCGCTGGCGACCCCCGAGCAGGTCGGGCTGATCACGCCGCCAAACCCGGCGCTGCCGATCCCGGTTCCCGGAGACCCGTTCGGCGTCGACCTCGGCCCTGACGGGGCCTATTGGGTCGCGCAGTTCGCCGAGGCTGGGGTAACCCGCTTCACGACTACGGGACAGGCAACCTTCCTCGGCGGCCTGCCGGACGAATCGGCGCGCCAGATCACCGCCGGGCCCGGCAACACCCTTTGGGTGACGCTGACCAAAATGGGCGCACCGGGGGTGGCCCGGATCAGCGGGGTAGATCCGGTGATCCCACCTCCGCCGCCTCCGCAGAAAGACCCGCCGCAGACCAAGATCGACAAAGGCCCGAAGAAAGTCATCAAGACGCGGAAGAAGAGGGCGAAGGTGAAGTTCCGCTTCTCCTCGCCGACCGCTGGCGTCACCTTCGAGTGCTGGCTGATGCGGGTCAATAAAAAAGCCCAGCTGGCGATCCTGAAATACAAAGCCTGCAACTCGCCGAAGACCTACCGGCTGCGGCCGGGCAAGTACAAGTTCCGAGTTCGAGCCGTGAACGGCGGCGCCCCCGATCTCACCCCGGCCGTTCGCAACTTCCGGATCGTCCGCATCCGCTGATGCGCATCGGAGCTGAGGCGTCGGCCGTCGTCGGCAACACGCCGATGGTCCTGCTCGACCGGCTCTCCGAGGGGCTGGCCGGTGAGGTCTGCGTCAAGCTCGAGTACTTCAACCCGGGCGGTTCGGTCAAGGACCGGATCGGGGTGGCGATGATCGACGCCGCCGAAGCGGAGGGGCAGATCAAACCTGGGAAGTCGGTGGTTGTCGAGCCGACCAGCGGCAACACCGGGATCGCCCTGGCGATGGTCTGCGCCGCGCGCGGCTACGAGCTGATCCTCACCCTGCCGGAGGGAATGAGCCGCGAGCGGGGGAAGCTGCTGCGCGCCTACGGCGCCGAGGTGCGGGAGACGCCCTCGCTGGGCGGGATGAACGAGGCGGTCGCCCTGGCCGAAGAGATCCGCGAGCAGCGCAAGGGCTTCATGCCGATGCAGTTCTCCAACCCCGCCAACCCGGAGATCCACCGCCGCACCACCGCCGAGGAGATCTGGAGCGACACCGACGGCGAGATCGGCGCCTTCGTCGCCGGCGTCGGCACCGGCGGCACGATCACCGGCGTCGGGCGGATGCTGAAGGAGCGGGCGCCCGAGGCGCTGGTGGTCGCCGTCGAGCCCGCGAGCTCCCCTGTTCTCTCCGGCGGGTCTCCCGGTCCGCACAAAATCCAGGGGATCGGCGCCGGCTTCGTCCCCCAGAACCTCGACCGCGACGTCGTCGACGAGATCCTCGCGGTCGACGACGAGGACGCCCTGGACATGGCGCGCCGGGTGGCGAGAGAGGAGGGGGTGCTGGCTGGAATCTCCGCCGGCGCCAACGTCTGGGCGGCCCTCGAGGTCGCCGCCCGTCCGGAGATGGCGGGGAAGAGGGTGGTGACGATCGTCTGCGACTCGGGTGAGCGCTACATGTCCCTACCCTTCTTCTCACCATGAACCGCTGGAAACGGCTGGTAAGCGAGATTCGCGCCGACATCCGCGCGGCGCGCGAGCGCGACCCTGCCGCGCAGGGTGTCTCCGCCTTCGAGATCCTCACCAGCTGGGCCGGAGTGCAGGCGCTGTTGGCCCACCGGGCCGCGCACGCGTTGCTGGAGGCCGGCGTGCCGGTGCTGCCCCGGTTCATCGCCTACCTCACCCGGGCCGTGACCGGGATCGAGATCCACCCCGCGGCGCGGATCGGCAACGAGTTCTTCATCGATCACGGTTCCGGGGTGGTGATCGGCGAGACGGCGGTGATCGGCAACTGCGTGACGCTCTACCAGGGCGTGACGCTGGGCGGCACCGGGTTCCAGCGCGGCAAGCGCCACCCGACCCTCGGCGACAACGTCACCGTCGGCAGCGGCGCGAAGCTGCTCGGCCCGATCGCGGTTGGCGACGGCGCCAAGGTTGGCGCCAACACGGTCGTGGTCGAGGACGTGCCGCCGGGCGCGACCGTGGTCGGCAACCCGGGGCACCCGGTGAAGCTCGAAGGCAAGCGGGTCGAAGGTCCCGACGCCGACTGGATTCACCTGCCCGACCCGATCGCCGACGCGATCAAGGCCCTCTCCGAGCGGCTGGCTGAGGTGGAGCAGCGTCTCGCCCGCCTCGATGGCGGCAACGGCCCCGGGCCCGACGCGGCCGAGATCAAGCCCCGCACCGGCCGCTCGTCAGCCGGCGGCTGACGAGATGACGATTCGGGCTTTTGCCCTACTGCTTCTCTGCGCCTTCGTCTTTACGGCGTGCGGCGAGGAGGGGGGCGACGAAGAGGCCGCGGTCAAGAAGATGATCGTCACCAGCGCCAACAGCGACAATCCCGAGGATTGCACCCGGCTCCTCACCCCAAACTACCTCGAGCAGTCGACCAAGCTGGAGGGCGAGGCGGCGGTGACCGCCTGCGAAGAACAAGCGGTCGATCCTAATCTCGAGATCCCGCGCAAGGTGATCGTCTCCGGGGTCGAGATCGACTCGAGCTCCGCCACGGCCACGGTTGCGTTCACGGGCAGCGGCTACGACGGGCAGACCGTGAGGCTTGCGCTCGTGGAGCGTGGCGGCCGGTGGAAGTGGCACGAGATACTCGGCTTCATCAACCTGGACGCGGAGAAGCTGGTGACGGAGATGGGGCGGGAAATGCTGCTCCGAAACGAGACTTCCTTTGAAGCCGAAAGCACGAGTTGCTTCGTCGGCATCTTGGACGAGATGAGCGATCAAGCCCTGGAAGCGCTGGTGCTCGACGCCAGCCTCGATCGGTTCCTCGCCCTTGCCAACCGGTGCTACATCAGGTCTGGCGCGCTGTAGATTGCTCGCCCGCCCCTCTCGTCCGAAAGGAACTCCTTTGAGAAAGCTCCACCTGCTGTTGCCCCTTGCCCTGCTTGCTCTCGTCTTCGGGCTCGCCGCCTGTGGCGGCGGCGAAAGCGACGAAGACAAGGTCGTCGACGTGATCGAGACCTCCGTCACCAGCTCCGACCCCGCCGACTGCAAAGAGCTGGCGACCCAGGCCTTCCTCGAACAGACCGAGTTGGAAGAGGGGGACGCCGCGGTTGAGAGCTGTGAAGAGAGCGCCGAGGACACCGAAAACGACCCTGACTCGGTCGAGGTCTCCGAAGTCGAGGTCGACGGCTCCGCAGCAACCGCGGACGTCGCCTTCACCGGCGGCAGCTTCGACGGCCAGACGCTCTCCGTCGCCCTCGTCGAAGAGGACGGAGACTGGAAGATGGATGAGATCACCGGCTTCGCCGAGTTCGACCAGGAGAAGCTGGCCGACACCTTCGAGGAGGGTCTGCAGAGCGGCGAGGATCCGCTCGACCCCGATCTCGCAAGCTGCTTCGCCGCGGTGCTCCGCGACGTCCCGAAAGCGGAAGCCGAAGAGATCGTGATCGGCGGTTCGCCTGACCCGATTGTCGAAATCATCGAAGGCTGCTCGGCGGGGCTCGGGCAGTAGGAATCCCTGGAAGGCCCCGCCGAGCGCCTGGCTATGCTCGGCGGGTGAGCCTTCAGGAGCAGTTCGACGCTGGCGCGCCGGAGCCGGGACCCGCCCCGGCGGCGCCGACCGAGCCCGGCGCCGACCGGGTGGAGCGGCTGCTTGCCGGTCTCAACGGGCCCCAACGCGAGGCGGTCGAGCACGGCGACGGGCCGCTGCTGGTCCTCGCCGGCGCCGGCTCCGGCAAGACTCGGGTACTCACCCACCGGATCGCCTACCTGCTCGCCACGGGCAATGCCCGGCCCGGTGAGATCCTCGCGATCACCTTCACCAACAAAGCGGCGGCCGAGATGCGGGAGCGGGTCGGTCAGCTGGTCGGCCGCTCGGTGCGGGCGATGTGGGTGACGACCTTCCACTCCGCCTGCGCGCGGATGCTGCGCGTCGACGCCGAGCGGCTCGGCTACTCGAAGGGCTTCACGATCTACGACCAGGCCGACTCGCTGCGGATGCTGAAACGCTGCCTTGTCGAACTCGATTTCGATCCAAAACGATTCCCCCCGCGCGCAGTTGGCAACAAGATCTCGGGGGCCAAAAACCAGCTGATTGACTCATCTTCGTACGCCGAAACGAGCTACGGCGAGTTCGACAAAGTCACGGCTGAGGTCTACCCCCTCTACGAGAAGCGGATGCTTGCGGCAAACGCAATGGATTTCGACGACCTCCTCGTTCGCGTCGTCGAATCGATGGAACGCTTCGACGACATTCAAGAGCGCTGGCAACGAACTTTCCGCCATGTCCTGGTTGATGAGTACCAGGACACCAACCGTGCTCAGTACCAAATGTTGAAGCTGCTGGCGGGCAAACACCGCAATCTGATGGTGGTCGGCGACGAGGACCAGTCGATCTACGGCTTTCGGCATGCCGACATCCGCAACATCCTCGACTTCGAGAAGGACTTTCCCGAAGCCGAAACCGTCAAGCTCGAGCAGAACTACCGCTCGACCCAGACGATCCTTCGGGCGGCCAATGCCGTGGTTGAGAACAACAGGGAGCGGCGGACGAATCCGAAGGCGCTCTGGAGCGAAATCGAGGGTGGCGACCTGGTCCAGCTCTCGGAGCTGGCCGACGAGCACGAGGAGGCGCGCTGGGTCGCGGGTGAGATCGAGCGGCTGGGGGAGGAGCACGACGTCGCCCGCAGCGACGTCGCCGTCTTCTACCGGACCAACGCGATGAGCCGGGTGCTGGAGGACACGCTCAACCGCTTCGACGTGCCCTACCAGGTGATCGGCGGCACCAAGTTCTACGAACGGGCCGAGATCAAGGACGCGGTCGCCTACCTCAGCCTGCTGGTCAACCCGGCCGACCTCGTCTCCTTCCAGCGGGTCGTCAACTCGCCCCGCCGCGGGATCGGCAACACCACCCAGGGCCGCCTCGCCTCGCACGCGAACACGACCGGGATGCCGATCTGGGAGGTGATCGAGCGGGCCGAGGAGGTGCCGGGGCTGAGCGGCAAAGCGATCAAGTCCGTCGGGCGCTTCTACGAGACGATGGCCGGCCTGCGCGAACGCGCCGAAGAAGAAGGGCCGGTGGCGACGCTGCTGGAGGCGGTCCTCAACGAGAGCGGCTACATGGAAGCGCTGGCGGCGGAGCGGACGGTCGAAGCCGAAGGCCGGGGCGAAAACCTGGAAACCCTGATCGCCGGCGCCGCCGAATTCGACATCGAGCGCGAGGTCGAGGGGGAAAGCGAGGTCTCGCCGCTGGAGGAGTACCTGCAGCAGATCTCCCTCTACACCGAGCAGGACGGGCTGCAGGACGACGAGCAGCAGCTGGTGACGCTGATGACCCTCCACAACGCCAAGGGCCTCGAGTACGACACGGTCTTCATCGTCGGTTGCGAGGACGGCGCCTTCCCGCACATGCGGGCGTTGGAGGAGGGTGGGGAAGAAGAGGAGCGCCGGCTCTGTTACGTAGGCGTCACCCGTGCCCGCAAACGCCTCTACATGACCTGGGCCCGGGAGCGGCAGCTGTTCGGCCGCTCCGAGCGCAACCTGCCCTCGCGCTTCGTCGACGAGCTGCCGGTGGAGCTGACCGAGCGCCACTCGACCGCGGCGCGCAGCCTGGGAACGAGCTGGGGGGCGTCGGTGGCAAACGAGGTGGAACCGGTGCAGCCGGTCGATCCCGGCCCGGCGCTGGAGCTGCAGACCGGCGACGACGTCATCCACGCCAGCTTCGGCGACGGCGTCGTCACCGCGGTCGAGCCCGGCGGGGTGATCGTCGTCCGCTTCTCCAGCGACGGCTCCGAGCGCAAGCTGATGGCCGACTACGCCCCGATCCGGAGGCGCTGAGGCGATGGCGGCGCGGGTGATCGACGGCAAAGCGGTCGCCGCCACGGTCCGCGAGCGGGTCAAGGTCGACGTCGCCGCCTACGAGCAGGAGGCGGGGCGGGTGCCCGGCCTGGCGACGGTTCTGGTCGGCGACGACCCGGCTTCGGAGGTGTACGTGGGCATGAAGCGGCGCAACTCCGAGGAGGTCGGGATGCGCTCGATCCACCACGAACCCGAGGCCTCGATCCGCGAGGAGGAGCTGCTCGACCTGGTCCGCGAGCTGAACGAGGACGACGAGGTCGACGGCATCCTGGTCCAACTGCCGCTGCCGGCCCACATCGACGAGAACGCGATCGTCACCGCGATCGACCCGCAGAAGGACGTCGACGGGCTGACCCCCGTCAACGCCGGTCTCCTTGCCCACGGGGCGCCGGGCCTGGTCCCGTGCACCCCGGCGGGGGTGATGGAGCTGCTGGCCCACGAGGGGGTCGAGCTGGAGGGAGCGGAGGCGGTCGTCGTCGGCCGCTCGAAGCTGGTCGGGGTGCCGGTCGCGCGGCTGCTGCTGCGGGCGAACGCGACGGTGACGGTCGGCCACTCGCGCACCCGCGACCTCGACGCCACCTGCCGCCGCGCCGACGTCCTCGTCGCCGCGGTCGGGGTGCCGCGGCTGCTCGGCAAAGAGGCGGTCAAGCCGGGGGCGGTGGTGATCGACGTCGGTGTCAACCGCCTCGAGGAGGGGCTTGTCGGCGACGTCGACTACGAGGCCGCGGCCGAGGTGGCGGCGGCGATCACGCCGGTTCCGGGCGGGGTGGGGCCGATGACGATCGCGATGTTGCTGGCGAACACCTTGCAAGCGGCGCGTATCCGCACGACCAGCGGGTAGGAAACCCGGCCAGAAGCGTCGAATCCCTTGCTGACGTGCGCATAGGGTCGACTGACCCCAACCCCGAGCGAAGGAGCAGAGATGGACGTGGACAGGCTGAGTACGGGGGAGAAGATCGCCGGAGTCGCCGCGATCGTCCTCTTCATTTCGATGTTCTTCGCCTGGTTCGGCTTCGACAACCCTGCCCAGGAACTGGAGAACCAGCTCGGGGTCGACGTCGGCGGCAGCTTCAGCTTCAACGCCTGGGAGTCCTTCGACTTCATCGACCTCGTCCTCCTGGTGACGGTGGTGGTGACGCTGGGGGTTGTGGCTGCGCAGCTGAGCGACGCGGTCATCGACTTCCCTCTCAACCCGGTGGTAGCGGTGCTGGGCGGTCTCTCGGCGCTGCTCATCCTCTACCGGATCATCGACCCCCCGGGCGGTGCCGACAGGGAGTTCGGCGTCTTCCTCGGCCTCATCCTCTCGGGGCTCGTCGCCTATGGCGGCTATCGGGCGATGCAGGAAGAAGGATCTTCATTTGCCGAGGTCGGCGATCGCTTCTCCAGCGGTCGCGGCGGCCCCGGCGGCGGCGGACCGACCCAGCCGCCTTCGTCTTCTACGCCACCGCCTCCGCCGCCGCCGAGCTCGGGGCAGGGCGGTCCGCCGCCTCAGTAGCGACCCCGCGGGCCACCTGCTTGGCGAAGGCGATGATGGTCATCATCGGGTTGACGCCGGGGGCCGTCGGGAGCAGCGAGGCGTCGGCTACGTAGAGCCCTGGGGTTCCATTGACGGAGCCGTCGGGAGCGCAGACGCCGCGGCGCGGATCGGCAGCGATCCGCGCCGTCCCCATCGGGTGGAAGGCCTCGAGGCGCAGCTCCGAGGGCTTGAACCGGGTCGCTTCGAACTGCGGCAGGTCCTTCGGCTTCAGGGTGCCGACCCTGGGGATGTTGGGGTAGACCTCGCTGGCGCCGGCGGCGAAATGGATTTCCGCGGCCCGGGCGATGCCGAAGAGGACCGCGCTCGAGTCCTCGCCGCCCAGCTTGTAGCTGGCGCGCAGCGCTCCTTCGTTGGCGAGGCCGACCGAACCGGCCGAGAGATCGCGGATCTGAACGCCGATCGAGCCGATGTGGCCGAAGTTCAGCATCGAGCGCTGGTGCTCGCGGCCGGTGCCGACGAGCCAGGCGCCGCCGAAGGCGAGCGGGGTGAAGGTGGCCTCGAGCAACACCCGTTGCGAGTGCTCCCACTGGTCGACGTAGAAGCTCTGCATCACCCCGTCCCAGCCGCGCACCTCCTCCTCGTAGCGTCCACCGACCCAGCAAGCCGGGTGGATGCGGAGGTTGCGGCCGACCTGGGAGCCGCCGAGGCCCGAGCGCAGCAGCAGCTCCGGGGTGCCGAAGGCGCCGCCGGCGGCGATCACCGCCCGCCGCGCCCGCACGGTGAAGGGGCGCTGGCGGCCGCTCTCGTCCCGGGCCGAGCAGGCGAGGCCGACCGCGCGGCCGTCCTCGACCAGGACCCGCTGCGCCTCGACGCCCGAGCGCACCCGCGCGCCGGCGGCCACCGCCCGCGGCAGGTAGCTGACGTGCATGCCGCGCTTGGCGTCGATCGCGCAGCCATACGGGCAGGAGCTGCACTGGACGCAGTTGCCGGCGTTGCGGTGGATCGGCCCGCCGCTGACCCCGAGCGCTTCCGCGCCCTCCATCGCCAGCTGCCCGTTGCGCCCCATCCGGTTGGGGTCGAGCTGGGTGACCCGGAGGAAGTCCTCGGCCTCGGCGAAGTCGGCGTCCAGCTCCCTTGCCCAGGGAATCCCGAACTCGTTCTGCCAGCCGTCGAGGATCGAGTCCGGCGCGCGGAAGCAGGTGCCGGAGTTGATCACGGTGGTACCGCCGACCACTTTTGCCACCGGAACCGGGATCGGCGGGCTGCCTTCGGCGATCGTCAGACCGGCTTCCCGGTACAGCTTGGAGATCGCTTCGAGGCGACCGGCCGGATAGTTGTCGCGGTTGTAGTGATCGCCGGCCTCGAGCACGAGAACGTCCAGCCCGGCTTCAGCCAGGAGCGCCGCCGCCACGGCGCCGCCGGCGCCGGAGCCGATGATCGCGACCTCGCATTCCTCGCCCTCGCCGTGCGCTTCGGTCTCTCCCAGTGACCCGGCCGGCTCCGGCAGCGTGCCGTCGGCCGTAGCGCAGCCGATCTCGGTGCCGATCCTCGCTTCCACCTCCGGCGCCACCGCGTAGCCGAGGGTGGAGAGGATCTTCGCCAGCAGCAGCAGGTCGTGGTGGAGGGGGAAGCGGGAGGAATCGAGCTTGCGCAGGAAGTCCTCCGCCGCCTCGGGCTCGAGACGGCTGAAGCGCCAGGGGAACGGCAGCCACTCGAAGGCGCGCAGCCCAAGCCGCATCCGCAGCAGCACCCGCGGCGAGAGCGAGCGCAGGAACTGGGCGACGGGCCCGGAGACGTCGAGGTCCCGCTCTGCCGCCGGCAGCCCGTCGATGCCGGGCGCCATCGTGGCGCAGATCGCGCTCAGGGTGCGCTGCTCAGCGGCTGAAAGCCCTGGCGGGCGCTGTCAACCGGGGGCGGCGGGGCGGCCGGCCCGTCCCGCCAGCACCCAGAGCCAAAGGGCCAGAATCGCGAGGAAGCCGTCCACAAGGAAGTTGAGCAGGTAGATGAAGACCTCTTCCTGGATCAGGAAGAAGGCGAGCGAGCCGAGCGAAGAGGCGGTCTTGCCGGCGGCGAGGATCAGCAACAGCGGCCGGTAGCGGACGACGTCGGCCTGGGCGACGAGGCAGACGCCGGTGATCACCACCATGTAGGCGAAGGCCAGCGCCAGCCACAGGTACTGCTGCGTGTGGGGGGCGCGGTGGTCGTTGCCGAACCATTCGCCGACGTCGGAGATGACGTCGAGAACGCCGCTCGGGACGAGGAGGAAGAGGAGGCCGACGACGGCGAAGGTGACCGCCAGCAGGCGCAGGTTGAAGACGACGAACTTCTCGGCGCGCGGTCCCTGCATTGGCGCCACTCTAACTGGCCAAGCAGCCAGTTTCCATGCCCACCTAGAATCCGCCGCCATGATCGAGCGGGATCAAGTGCTGCACGTGGCGAAGCTGGCCCGGCTCCGCCTCTCCGAGGAGGAGGTCGAGCGGATGGTGGGGGAGTTGTCCGGGATCCTCGACCACGTCGACCGGATCGGCAACCTCGACCTCGAGGGGGTCGAGCCGACCTCGCACGTGGTGGCGCTGGAGAACGTGCTGCGGGCGGACGAGCCGCGGCCGAGCCTGCCGCGCGACGTCGCCCTCGCCTCCGCCCCCGAACCGCAAGACGGCGCCTTCCGCGCGCCCTCGCCCCAGGCCGAGTAGATGTCGGACCTACTCAACCTCACCGCCCTCGAGGCGCACGAAAAGATGGCCGCGGGCGATCTCTCCGCGGCGGAGTACACCGCCGCCTGGCGCCAGGCGGCCGCCAGCGACGAGCTCAACGCCTACCTCTGGCAGGACGGCGATGGCGCGGATCTCGCCGCGATCGCGGTCGAGCAGCCCCGCACCGCCCCGATCGCGGTCAAGGACATCTTCACCACCGAGGGAGTGCCGACCACGGCCGGCTCCCGCATCCTCGAGGGCTACCGGCCGCCCTACACCTCGACCGCCGTGCGCAAGCTGCTCGAGGCCGGCGCGCCGGTGCTCGGCAAGACCAACATGGACGAGTTCGCGATGGGCTCCTCGAATGAGAACTCGGCCTACGGGCCGGTGCTCAACCCGTGGGACCGCGAGCGGGTGCCCGGTGGTTCCTCCGGCGGCTCGGCGGCCGTCGTCGCCGGCGGCCTCGCCCCCTGGGCGATCGGCACCGACACCGGCGGCTCGATCCGCCAGCCGGCCGCCTTCTGCGGGATCGTCGGCCTGAAGCCGACCTACGGCTCGATCTCCCGCTACGGGATGATCGCCTTCGCCTCCTCGCTCGACCAGTGCGGGCCGCTGACCCGCACGGTCAAAGACGCCGCCCTGCTGCTGGGGCTGCTGCAGGGGCGCGACCCCTGCGACTCGACCTCAGTCGGGATCGAGGGCGGCGTCTCGCTGCCCGACCGCGAGGACCTCAGCGGGCTGCGCTTCGGCGTCCCGGCTGAGCTGGCGCGCGACGAGTTCGACAGCGGCGTGCGCGAGGTCTTCGAGGCGACGCTGCGGAAGATCGAGGACCTCGGCGGTGAGATCGCCGAGGTGGCGCTGCCGAGCGCCGAGCACGGGATCTCCGCCTACTACGTGATCGCCCCGGCCGAGGCCTCCTCCAACCTCGCCCGCTACGACGGCGTCCGCTACGGGATGCGGGCCGGTGGCGACGGCGACCTGATCGAGATGTACGAGACGACCCGCTCGGAGGGCTTCGGCGACGAGGTGAAGCGGCGGATCATGCTCGGCACCTACGCGCTCTCCTCCGGCTACTACGAGGCCTACTACGGGCAGGCGCAGAAGGTCCGCACCCGGATCGCCGAAGACTTCAGCACCGCCTTCTCCGGCGTCGACTTCGTCGTCACCCCGACCGCGCCCTCGGTTGCCTTCAAGCTGGGGGAGAAGACCGCTGATCCCCTCGCCATGTACCTCAATGACTTCTTCACGGTGCCGATGAGCCTCGCCGGCATCCCGGCGATCTCGATTCCGGCCGGCCTCGCCGAGCCCGAGGGCGGCGGCCCCAAGCTGCCGGTCGGCTTCCAGATCGCCGCCCCGGCCTTCGCCGAGCAGCGCCTGCTCGACGCTGCCCATGCGCTCGAGAAGGGGATCGGCTTCGACGCCCGACCGGGAGGCGCCGATGGCTGATCTCGAAGCGGTGATCGGGCTGGAGATCCACGTCCAGCTGGCGACCAAGACGAAGATGTTCTGCGGCTGCGAACTGTCGTTTGGCGACGAGCCGAACACCCACACCTGCCCGATCTGCCTCGCCCATCCCGGGGTGCTGCCGGTGCCGAACGAACAGGCGATCCTCTACGCGCTGCAGATCGGCGCCGCGCTGGGGTGCGAGATCGCGCCGCGCTCGATCTTCCACCGCAAGAACTACTTCTATCCCGACAGCCCGAAGGCGTACCAGATCAGCCAGTACGACATCCCGATCTGCGGCGCCGGCCGACTCGGCGACGTCCGCATCCACCGCGCCCACCTCGAGGAGGACGCGGCGAAGACGATCCACGTCGGCGATTCGGGCCGCATCCACGGCTCCGCCGCGTCCCTAGTCGACTTCAACCGCGGCGGTACGCCGCTGGTCGAGATCGTCACCGAGCCCGACCTGCGCGACGCCGCCGAAGCGGCCGAGTGGGCACGGCTGCTGCGCGAGACGGTGCGCCAGCTCGGCGTCTCCGACGTCAACATGGAGGAGGGGAGCCTGCGGGTCGACGCCAACGTCTCGGTGCGCCCGGCCGGCAGCGAGGAGCTCGGCACCAAGACCGAGCTGAAGAACATGAACAGCTTCCGTTTCCTCCAGCGTGGAATCGAGGCCGAGCTGGCCCGCCAGCGCGAGATGGTCGAGTCGGGGGGCGCCGTGGTTCAGGAGACCCTCCACTTCGACCCCGCCAGCGGCACCCTGACGCCCCTGCGCTCGAAGGAGGAGGCCCACGACTACCGCTACTTTCCCGAGCCCGACCTGGTGCCGATAGTGCCGACCGAGGAGATGCTGCGCGAGGCCCGCGAGGCGTTGCCGGAGCTGCCCGCGGCGCGGATCGAGCGCTACGAAGGGTTGGGACTGGACTCCGATACCGCTGCCCTGCTCGCCCGCGAGCCCGAGATGGCCGGCTACTTCGAGGCGGTCTGCGGTGAGGCCGACGATTCCGAGCCGCGGGTGATCGCCAACTGGATCACCGGCGACCTGACCGCCGAGCTGCGGAAGCGCGGCGACGAGGTGGACTTCACCAGTCCCACCGTTCCACCCAGGACCCTCGCCCGTCTGGCCGAGCTCGTCGCCCAGAAGAAGATCTCCCACGGCAGCGGCCGGAAGGTCCTGGCGATCCTGGTCGAGGAGGGGGGAGACCCCGCCGCGATCGTCGAGCGCGAGGGCCTGGCCCAGATGTCGGACTCCGGCGAGCTGGAGGCGATCGTCGAGAAGGCGATGGCCGAAAACGCCGACGCTGTCGAGAAGATCCGCGAAGGCAACGCCAAGGCGATCGGCGCCATCGTCGGCACCGTCATGCGCGAGACCAAAGGCCGCGCCGACGGCGGTGAGGTCAACCGCATCATCCGCGAGAAGCTGTAGCTCTCACGTCACATCTGAGGGGGTTATCCCCTTGACACAGGGTAGGCGAAGACATAGAGTTGCCCTATGAACTCTTCTTCCGGCTTTCTAGAGCGGTTTTCTTCGCGGTCTCCCGAACTTTTTTCGGGAACAATTTCTTTAGAACGTCCTCGTCAGTCAGCTCGCGGGACTTCTTCTTGCGACGGGGCATCTCTATGAACCTCCCTGAACTGATCGAGCAGTTCCGCTCTGAGGACAAGTGCCGGGAATACCTGGAAGACCTGCGCTGGCCCGACGGGGTGCGCTGCTCGCGCTGCGGGAACTCCTCGGTCTCGAGGATCGAGAAGCGCAACCAGTGGGAGTGCAACGAGGCTTCATGCCGCTACCAATTCTCGGTCACGGCGGGGACGGTCTTTCATGACTCCCATCTTCCCCTCTGGAAGTGGTTCCTAGCCATCTACCTGATCGGCGAGTCGAAGAAGGGAATCAGCGCCAAGCAGCTCCAGCGCACGCTGGGCGTCTCCTACAAGACCGCGTGGTACCTCGGACACCGCGTCCGCTCGGCGATGGAGGAAGACCAGCCCGTGCCGCTGGAGGGGATCGTGGAGATTGACGAGACCTGGATCGGCGGGCGGCGGAAAGGCTCAGGCACCCGCTGGCGCGACCACAAGACGATGATCCTCGGCGCGGTCGAGCGCGGCGGCGAGGTCCGGCTGGAGGTCCGCGAGGGACCGGGCCGCGAGTCCAAAGTCTCCTACCGCAGCTTCGTCAAAGACAAGGTGGACGACAAAGCCGAGTTCATCTTCACCGACTCCGACTACTCCTGGGGCGATATGACCACCTGGGATACCAAGCATCGGAAGGTCGACCACGGCCGCGAAGAATGGGTCCGGGGCATCGTCCACACGAACACGATTGAGGGTGTCTGGAGCCTGTTCAAGCGCTCTGTGGTCGGCACCTACCACCAGCTCTCAGCCAAGCACCTGCCGGCGTATCTGGACGAGATGGCGTTCCGCTTCAACAACCGGGACAACGCCTACCTGTTCAGGGACACGTTGCTGCGGATGATTCAAGGCGAGACCTTGCCCTACGCGGAGCTGGTTGCTGACGAGGAGCAACCGGACGCCGTGAGTCCATCCTGAGCCACCACGCCCGATCGCCCCTTCAGGCGCTAGTTGCCCTTGTGGACGGCAGCGCTCGGAACCTTCTGGTCGCTTGAGGCGAGCTTCATCTCCGATCCCCCTTTCCTGGTTTGTGGACAGGAGGACCAATAAGAAACGACTCAGTAAAAGGACGCCACCGACCAAAAAGTCTGAGGGCCGCATTTTCCTGCAACTAGCAGGTGTTAATGGACTAGGGTCGTCCAGTCCATAAAACGCTGAGTGGTTCGGAGGGCTGCGCTTTGAAGGGAAAGGAGCAAAGTAAAGAGGGAACGAAAAGCACCATCTGCTCGCCTCTTGCGCACCCCCTGCGGGTCCGCATCCTTGAAGTCGTCAATGAGTATCCGATCTCGCCGGTGGGCTTCATCGACGCTGGCTTTGCTCCCGCCATAGATGACAAGCAGAAGGCCCTCTCGCTGGTCTCCTATCACTTCCGCGCGCTTGAGCAGGCAGGCTGCATAGAGATCATCGCTACTCGTCAGGTGCGCGGTGCGACCGAGCACATCTACGGCGGCATTAGCCGCGTGTACTTCAGCGACGAGGAATTCGAGAAGCTTCCCCGCAAGCAGCGCAAGCAGCTTTCCCAGACCTCATTCCAGGGCCTGGTCGCCCGAACCGACACGGCGATCAGGACGGGCACCTTCGATGCTCGAACCGACCGGTACCTGGCCTGGCGCGCGATGGAGGTAGACCAGCGCGGGTGGAATGAAATTCACGACAGGATCGACCAGTGCTTCAAGGAGTGCGAACAGATCCGCAAAGACGCCGAAGACAGGCTCGCCGTCTCGGGAGACGAGGTGATCCCGATGACGGCGGCGGTACTCGGCTTCGAGTCGCCGCCGCGCCCGGCGCTGTGGCATGACGAAGACGAGAGTAGGCCGTAGGCGGTTCTCAGTCTTTTTCGGAGCCGAGCTGTCGCCGTGCTGCGGATAGCCCCTCCAAGAGGGCGTCCATGTGCTCACGGGGAGCGCTGCGTTCTGCGTTGGCGAAGGCGAGCATCTTTTGGGAGGTAGTGCGCGTATCCGGCTCTGACGGGCGCTCGGCGTCTTCTTCGTCGCGCTGGCGTCTTGTCCGAACGTAGGAGTTGTGGCCCTCGCCTTGGACCGAAAGCAAAGCCGGGCGCTCGGCGTGGAGGAGACACCATGATCGGGCGCGGAATTCGTCTGCTTTCTCCCACCATCCCTCCGGCGCGCCACCGTCAAGACGCCAGTTGCCCGGCTCGGTTTCTTCAAGCTGGGCAGGCTCGGCTAGTTCCTTTCGAATCGCGACCCCTTCCCGAATCATCTCGTCGAGAAAGTCGGCTAGGTGCTTCGCCTTTGGGATCGGCTCGGGTTCCGAAACATCTACGCCGAGGCGTCGGGCGATGGCGCGGAATATGTTCGCCACCTCTTCCAAGGCAAACGCATTCGGGCGCTCGACCTCGCGGCGGTACTTGGCAAGAATTGCATCCTGCTCGCGCGCCTGGTCAAACAACCTCAGCCCCTCCTCGCGCAGTTCCGCTGCATACCGCGCCTCCAGGTTCCGCTCGACAAAGCTTCGCGCATCCGCGTACGCCTGCTCCATGTCGAGATCGGGGTCGGCCGCCACAGCTTCTTTCGCGGCGCTGTCGACGCTTGATATCCGCTCGGCCTCGTACCACTCGACAGTTACCCGGACCTTGATCGCGAACTCCCGGCACTCTTCGCCAAGCTCCCGCCGTGGATCGGCGGGCGGGTAGAACATGTCGTCCATGATCTTCAGCCGTTCCTCCGGTCCCAGAGGCTTGGCAGCGGTGGCCTTTGAGGGGGCGTCGGCGGCTGCCAGGTGACGCTTGACCTTGGGCCAGAACACAAAGAGGGCGAGGTTGGCTGCGCACAGAAGACCCGCGACCGCGATAAGGGGATCGATCCCCTTCATCAGGCCCCACGCGAGCGCGACGGCACCCACGAGCGCCTGAACTCCCCCCAGGCGCTGAACGTGGGGGTTGAGCAGGAGGCGATCCAGGGCGCGCATCCAGAGGAGCCTATTCGCGCATCCGGCGCTAACCCTGTGTCAAGGGGATAACCCCCACATCTGAAACTTTGTAACACGTTGTTACAAAGTGGTAGGTTGAGGTCATGGCCTGGAATGTCGTGATCGCTGGCGGTGGATTTGGTGGAGCGGCTGCTGCTCGGGAGCTGGAGCGGGTGATGCCGAGGCAGTCGGCGCGGCTGCAGCTCGTCAACGAGACCAACTTCGCGCTCTACACGCCGTTCTTGCCGGAGGCCGCTGCCGGGACCTTGGAGCCGCGGCACGTGGTGACGCCGCTGCGGGAGATCCTCAACAGGACCTACCTGCGGCTCGGCTCGATCGTCGGCCACGACCCGGAGGCGAAGACGGTGACGCTGCGGGCCAAGTACGGCCTAACCGAGAAGCTCCCCTATGACCAGCTGCTGCTGTCGCTCGGGTCGGTCTCGCGGGTGCTGCCGATCCCCGGCCTGGCCGAGCACGCGGTCGGGTTCAAGAGCCTCGCCGACGCGATCTACCTCCGCAACCACGTGATCGAGACGCTGGAGGAAGCGAACGCGACCGAGGATCCCGCCCGCCGCGAACAGCTCCTCACCTATGTCTTCGTCGGTGGCGGCTACGCCGGCCTCGAGGCGCTGGCCGAGCTTCAGGACTTTGCCGCCGACGCGATGGAGTCCTACCCGCGCGCCCGCCTGCACGGGATGCGCTGGGTGCTGGTCGAGGCGACGGACCGGGTCCTGCCCGAGATCGACCGCCAACTCGGCGAATACGCGCTGCGGGAGCTGCGCGGCCGGGGCATCGACATCCGCCTCGAGACGACTCTGGAGGAGGTCGGCGCCGACTTCGCGCGCCTCTCGACCGGCGAGGTGCTGCCGTCGCGGACGGTCGTCTGGACCGCGGGAGTGGCGCCGCAGCCGATCCTCAAAGAGCTGAACGTCCCCCTCGACGAGCGCGGCCGGGTCCCGGTCGATTCCTACCTGCGGGTGCAGGGGATGGACTCGGTCTGGGCGATCGGCGACTGCGCCGCCGCTCCCGACCCCAACGGCGGTGTCACGCCGCCGACCGCACAGCACGCGGTGCGCCAGGGGCCGGTCGCCGCCCGCAACATCGCCGCCGAGCTCGGGATCGGTACGCCGCAACCGTTCGAGTACCGCAGCAAAGCGGCCTTCGTCAACCTCGGCCGCTACAAGGCGGTCGGCAAGATCGGCGACCGCACCTTCCGCGGCTTCCCCGCCTGGTGGATGGCCCGGACCTACCACATGAGCCAGATCCCGGGCGGCGCTCGCAAATTCCGCGCCGTGCTCGACTGGACCGCCGGCCTGCCGTTCCGCCGCGACCTCTCCGAGGTCGGCTCGATCGGCCACCCGCGCCCGCTGGTCTGACGCGAGTCCGCGCCAGTACACCTATACGGTGTCTTTACGCGGACTCGGTTATTCCACGACGAGCTCGGTGTACATGCCCCGCTCCTCATGTTCGGGCAGCGAACACCAGAGGCGGTAGTTGCCTGCGGGAAGGTCGAAGGTCGAGACGTTGCGCTGCAGCGAGTCGGTCTCGGGCACTTCGTGCGGGGTGCCCTCGCCGCCCTCTTCGCGGAGGTTGAGGTTGTGCGGGTCTTCGCCGCGGTTGTTGAGTTCGATCGTCACCTCGCCGGCGCGGACGCTGGGCCGGGAGAGGACGTAGAAGTACTCGGACGCTTTCACCGCCAGCCGGTTGGCTTCCGGTTCGGGTTCTTCGACGGGCGGTGCCGGGGGCGGCGGCGTCGGCGTGGGAGCCGGCGCGAGCGGCGGCGCCGCCTGCGGGACGCAGACCCAGCGGACCTTGCGGCGCACGACCCGGCGCAGCTTGCCGTCGCGGCGGACGCGCTTGACGATTCGCTTCACCTGCCGCTTCCAGGTGCATTCGGCGGCCGTGGCCTCGCCGGGCTGGAGCTGCGCGGCCGAAAGCGGCAGCAGCGCCATCCCGGTCAGGACCAGGGCGACGGCGACGGCGATTGCCGCCGCCCGCCTCACGGCTTCACCAGGGTCGGGCGCGCGAACCCGGTGGCGCCGGGGATGATCGCCTCGGCGTCGAATTCCAGCCACTGCTCCAGCAGCGAGCAGTACATCCCCCGGAAGTCGCTCGTCGCCATCAGGTTGTCGTCGGAGTCGAGGCTGGTCAGGCCGGGGAACTCGCCGACCATCTCGCCTTTGGCTTTGGAGCCGATCACGAAGGCACAGCCGGCGGCGCCGTGGTCGGTCCCCAGCGAGCCGTTCTCCTCCGGGCGGCGGCCGAACTCGCTCCACATCTCGACCATCACCCGGTCGGCGAGGCCGCGTTGTTCGAGGTCGCGCTGGAAGGCGAGGATCCCCTCGCAGGTCTCGCGCAGGTTCTCCTCGAGGTCGCCGGCCTGGTCGGCGTGGGTGTCGTAGCCGCCCGGGGCGCGGATCGTCACCACCCGGATCGGCAGCCCGAAGTTGATGTAGGCGGCGAGCCCGGCGAGCTTGTGGGAGAACCAGGTGTCGGGGTACTCGACCGGGCTGCTGAACTCGCCGACCCCGGCGAGGTCCTGGCGCAGCTTGTCGGTCTGGGAGGTGGCGCGGCGGACGTGGCCGAGCGCGGGCGAGTCCGCGGGCAGCGAGCCGAAGCGGGCGAAGCTGCGGAACATCTCGCTCTCGATCGGGTCGCCGACCCGGGCCCAGAGGTCGTAGCCGTCGACGTTGTCGATCGCCGCCACCGGTTTCTCGGCGGTGGCGATCATCGGCGAGAGCGAGCCGTCGAGCGAGAGTCCCTGGAGTGGGTTCTCGCTGTCGCCGACCGCGTCGAGGTAGCGCCCCAGCCAGCCGGTCCGGTGACCGACCGCGAGCTCGCCGATCTCGTAGTAGTGGCGCGAGGTGAAGTGGGACTGATCGGGATCGTCGTAGCCGATCGCCGGGAAGACGCTGACCTTGCCCTCGGAGTGCAGCGTCGCCAGGGCCGCCGCGGCCGGGTGCCACTGCAGGCTCGGGTCCTCGCTGAAGGCGGTGCCGACGCCGGGCGGAAGTGCCAGGTTCGGGCGCAGCTGCTGGTAGCGGGAGTCGTTGACCGGCGCCAGCACGTTGAGCGAGTCGATGCCGCCGTCGAAGAAGACCGAGACGAGGATCTTGTCCCCCTGCGCCGCCTGCGCGATTCCCGTCTCGAAGGCCGAGAGCGGGATCTTCGAGGCGCCGTAGATCGCCAGCGCCATCCCGGCGCTGCGGGAGAGGAACTTGCGGCGTGAGAGGCCGGTGCCCGCCGGCTCCGGCATCCCCGGCTCGATTGCCGGCAGGCCCTTGCCCGCTTCGGCGGCTGCCGAACGCAGCAGCTGCGAGCGGGTGTAGCCGTCGCAGCAGGAGTGGTGTCGGTTGCCGGGGCTCATTGCAGGAGCGTGTCCGGGCTGATGCCAATCAGCTGTAGGAGGGCGTTTTGGCGCATCGCCCGGTAGGGGCCTTTCTGCCAGTTGGCGATGATCAGGTTCTGGCTGCGGCGAGCGAAGTCGAGAAGCTCGGCGCGGTGCTCCTCGCTGAGTGCTGGCGATCCCCAGCTGGCGAGCGCGCGGGCCAGCGCTTCCTCCGGCGTCTCGTCGGTTTTGTAGGGCTCGTTCCAGGCGTCGACCGAGATCTCCTCGAGGACGTAGGTGACCAGGTGCCAGCGTGCCCGCAGCCGCGAGGTGTCGAGCCAGCGGCTGTCATCCCAGCCGGAGACGTTGGGCGGCCAGAACAGCTGCTGCCCGGCCTGGTCGCAGAGCCAGACCCAGGCCTCGGTGTCGATCGGGCGGCCGATCGCGCGCAGCATTCCGGCGAGGTGGACGACCGGCGGCTTCACCATCGGCGGGCCTTCGTGGAAGTCGGGACTGAGCAGGATCGACTCGAGGACCGGGCGGATCTGCCAGCCGGAGCTGACGTAGGTCTGGATCAGCTGGTCGCGGAGTGCCGGCGCCGGCGCGGTCGGGACGAAGTAGCTCCACAGCTTCTCGACGAAGAAGGAGGGGTGGAGCGGGTGCTCGACGCAGAGCCGGCAGGCGTCTTCCCAGCCCCAGTTGCCGGCTTTCCCGAAGATGGTCTTGGTGCCGGTGTCGTGCCATTTCGGTTCGAAGCGAAAGTTGTGGGAGCCGAGCTGGCTCGACCAGTCGCTGCGCCACCCGGTCAGGGCGCGGGCGGCTTCGCGGATGTCGTCCTCGCTGTAGGCGCCGCGGTCGGCGCCGAGGGAGAACAGCTCCATCATCTCGCGGGCGTAGTTCTCGTTCGGCGCCCATTTGCGATTTTCGTGACCGTTCAGCCACTGCAGCATCCCCGGGTCGATCGTCACCGCCTCGAAGAGGTCGAGGAAGGAGCCGAAGCAGCGGTTCCGGAAGAGGTTCGACTGGTCGATCATCTGCTGGGCTTTGGAGACGTTTGCGTTCGAGGTCGCGAACCAGTCGTGGAAGACCAGCGCCATCCGCTCGACCAGCGGCTGGTTGCTGCGGACCATGCGGTCGAGCCACCAGAGGTGATCGTGGCCCCAGGCATCGCCGGGTGCGAGGGGCAGGCCGTCGCCGTCGCGGGGGGCGGGGCCGCTGAGGGTCGCCGGGCCGCTCGGCCTGGTCAGGGACTGAACGGCGCCCATCAGCCCGAGCGAGGCGACCTGCTCGGCCTGACCCGGCTTCGGACCGAATCCAGCCCGCTGCAGCAGCCGCACCGCCTGGGCCGGGCCGAAGGTTCCCTGGTAGGCCTCCGGCGGGCGAACGTCGGGGACTGGCGGAGGGGGCGGAGGAGTGGTCGGCGCAGGGGGAGCAACAGGGGCACCGGGAGCGGCGGCGGCTCCTGGAAGCGCCTGTCGCGCCGGCTTGGGGCCGGGCCCGCGATCGTGCCCCCGCTTCGGTTTATGGCGATGGCGGTGGATGTAGCTCTCGACACGCCAGCCGCCCTGACCATCGGGCACCCAGCGGAAGTGCTTGTCCTTCCAGACGCGACGACGTTTGCGCCGCTGGTCTTTCGTCTTCGCTGCGAGTGGTTTCTGCTGCGGGATCGCCATATGCACATAGGCCCACCTGGGGCCTCTTCCTCTCCTCGGTCCCAGGCCCGCCCCGCTTGAAGGCGCGCCCCCTCCACTGGACGTTAGGTCTAGTTCGCCCGAAGCGCAAGAATGGGCACGTGGAGTACTTGGTGATCGCCTTCTTCTTCGGCCTCGGCACCGCCTTCATCGGCAGGTCCAAGGGCAGCTCCTTCTTCATCTGGTTCCTGATCGGCGCCGCGGTCCCCCCGCTCGGCCTGATCGCCGTCCTCCTCTACCGGGTGGACAAGGACGAACCCGAACGCGAGTGCCCGAACTGCCACAAACCCCTCAAGCTCTACGTCCAGGTCTGCCCGCGCTGCGGGACGGACCTGTATTTGCCCGACCCGGCGGCAGTGCGCCACCCGGGCGTGAGGTAGCGCTCAGTCGCTGCGCGGCGGCGGCGGGGCCGAGTAGGCGAGACGGCGCCCGTCGGGCGACCAGAGGAGGTCTTTGGGCTCCCTGCCGGGGATCGTCGCGATCAGCTGCCGCCCGCTGCCATCCGGGTGGACGCGCCAGATCTCCCCCTCATGGGTTGAGTAGGCCAGCCAGTTCCCGTCTGGGGACCACGCGGGCCCGTCGAGGATTTCCTCGTCGACGATCTTGCGCAGCTTGCCGCCGGCTGCTGGAACGACGTGGACCTGCTGACCGCTTCTGGCGGTGGTGTGTGCGCCGAGCGCGAGCGTGCCGTCGTCCGGGGACCACTCGAGGGTGAAGGCGGCGTTCAGCCCACCCGCCAGTCGCTTGGGGTCGGAGCCCTCCGCCCCAATCACCCAGATGCTCAGGTTGAAGCCACGCCCCCAGCGCTGGTAGGCGATGCGCCCGCCGTCGGGTGAGACCGCAGGTTCCGTTATCGCTTCTTCGCCGACCGGCCGAGGGATCTGCAGGATCCGCCTGGGCGCCGCGTCGAACCCGTCGACTACGAAGAGCGAGGGCTTCGGTCCGATCGGTCCCTTGTCGAAGTCGTAGGCGTAGGGGCCGGCAGCGAAGACCAGGGGCCACCCCTGGGGTGCCCAGTCGGTGTGGCCGACCCGGAGGTCGAGGGACTGCCGGCGAACGCCGGAGCCGTCCACGCGCACCTCGGTCAGGGTCGAGGCGTTGCTTCCGGCGAATGGCGGGAAGCTGGGGGAGGTCAGGTACCTGATCGTTCCATCCGGCGCCCAGTCGAGCGGTCCCGGGGGAGGGAACGGGGAGGCCAGATACGCCGGGGCGCGCAGCGACCTCACTTCGCCGCTTTCGACGTTGCGGAGCCGGAGCCCCGCGCGTGCCGGTTCCGCGATCCACCTGCTATCCGGCGACCAGGCCACGTATTCGCCGACCCGGTCCGAGAGCCTGACGCCGATCACGCCCTGGCGAAAGGAAGCCTCACCCGAGCAGGGGACGAACAGGGCGCAGGCCAGGAACGCCACCAGCGCCGGCAGCGACCCACGTGCGGCCCCTCTCCCTACCGCAGCCACGTGCGCACGATCGCGTTGGCGAAGCCCATCCCGTAGCGGAGGACGGCGGGCTTCTTGGAGTGGCCGTGGAGGCGCTGTTCGACCGTGATCGGCACCTCCTTGGCGGGGATGCCGCGCTTGATCGCCTCGATCATGAACTCGGAGGTGTGGAACTGCTCCTGGCGCAGGACGAGCTGGGGGAGGACGGTGGTGCGGACGGCGCGGTAGCCGTTGGAGCAGTCGGTGACGTGGGTGCGGGTGATCGCGGAGACGAGGCGGTTGAAGAAGACGATTCCGAGCTCGCGGGCGAAGTGGTTGCGGTCGGCGTGGCCGAGGACGCGGGAGCCGTGGGCCATGTCGACCTCGCCGTCGAGGATCGGCTTGACCAGGCGCTCCATCTCGTCGGGCCGGTGCTGGCCGTCGGCGTCGAGGGTGACGACGATCAGCGCCCCCGATTCGACCATCAGCCGGTAGCCGGTCCGCAGCGCCGCGCCGCCGCCGCGATTGGTGACGTGCCTCGCCACCAAGGCCCCGTGCTCGGCGGCGACGTCGCCGGTGCCGTCGCGGGAGCCGTCGTCGACGACCAGCACCTCGGTGCGGATGCCGCAGACCGCCGGCGGAATCTGCCCGAGGACGGTGCCGATGTTCTCCGCCTCGTTGTAGGCGGGAATCAGGATCGCGATCCTGTCGCGGAAGCGGTCCGGCAGCCCGGCCTGGCGAAACTCCTCCCAGGCCAGCCCCTCCAGCGCCGCGGCGAGCTGGCGCTGGTTGCGCGCCCCCTGCGAGAGCGCCCGCAGGATCAGCCCGAAGAGGATGAAGATCGCGAAGACCGCGAGGCCGAGGATGCGGCCGCCGTTGCCTTTCTCGAAGGAGAAGGCGGAGAGCAGGCCGTTGACGACTTCGGTGCCGGAGACCAGAACGAGGCCTAGGCCGGCGGCGATCAGGATCAGCACGTCGGCGTTCCGCAGCGAACGTCGCCGCGCCACCGCGTAGGCGATCAAGCCGAGGGCCATCAGCACTCCGGTTGCGCGCAGCGCGGTCAGTTCGGCGGGGAAGATGCCTGCTCTGGGGACCATTCGCGACGGGAGGATATGGCCGCGAGGCCGGATGAGAGGGCGAGCCCGGCAAGCGGAAAGACGAGCGTCATCAGCACCTCGTTGCGGCGCGGGGCGGCGAGGGAGAGGGCACCGATGGCGGTGACGAGGACGATCGGCGTCGCCAGGGCGACCAGCTCCCACCAGCGGCGGCGCAGCCCGAGGAGGACGAAACCGGCGAGCCCGAGGAGCACCAGCAGCACCTGCACCACCCGGCCGGGGGTGCTGCTCATCGCTTCGCCGACGCCGCTGCTCCACATCCGCCCGACCTTGCGGACGGTCATCGCCAGGTAGCCGCCTGGGTCTTCCTCGAGGCACTTCTCGAAGTTTTCTTTGCCGACTTTGCCGAGCGCCTCGTCGCGGGGGAGGTCGGGGTGCTCTTCTTCGGCGACCCGGTCGAAGAGCGGGGTCGGATCGACGGCGTCGAGGGCGGGGGAGCCGGGCTCGAGCTCGCGGCCGAGGTAGCGCTCGACTAGGTCCGCCTTCACCCGTTGATACTCGCCGTCGGCGGGGAGGTAGGTGCCGACGTAGAGCGCCTTGCCGCCGCCGGTGGAGACCGGCACGACCTTGTCGAGGACGACGAGGTTGCGGATCGTCCAGGGAAGGATCGGCAGGATCAGAGCGATCAGGAGCACGGCGGCGCCGGTGACACCAGGGCGCCAGCCGCGGCCGAGCCCGGCGCGCAGCCCCGCCAGGATCACGAAGGCGGCGCCGACGAACAGGTACTCGGGCCTGAACATCGCGGTGAGGCCGAAGAGGAGCCCCGGCACCAACCACGGCCAGACCGAACGCAGTTGTTCCCGCATACCCGGAACAACTGCGTTCGCTTGGCGTTCCGAAGCCCAGAGGAAGGCGAGGACCGCGGCGGGCAGCGTCAGCATCGCGGGCGGCTCGCTCATCACGATCCCGGTGGTGTGGAGGAACGGCGGGTAGACGGCGACGGCGAAAGCGCCGAAGAGGCCGACCCAGCGTCCGTGGGCTCGCCCTCCGAGCCGCCAGCCGAGGGCGAAGACGACGAGGATCGTCGCCACGCCCAGCAGCGCCTCGACGATCCGCGCCGTCCCTTCGCGGGCGCCGCCCGTCGCGTAGAAGGCGGCGGCGTAGAGGAACGGCGCTCCCGGCGACCAGTCGCTCGAGTCCTCGAATTCGGGTCCGCCGAAGCTCTGTTCCTCGTAAAGCGCCTTGGAGAGCGCGTAGTAGGCCCGCGAGTCGTCGCCTGGGTGCTCGACCGGGTCGACGACCACATAGGCGCGGACGAAGAGCCCCAGCAGCGCGATCGCCCCCAGCGCGATCAGCGTCCGCCTCCCGTAGCGCTGCGGCAGCGCGCGGATCCAGTCGACGAGTGCGGTCAATGCCGGCTCAGGCTATCCGGGGTGGCGGGCGGCGCGGTTGGTGAATTGACCCGGCTATAGGCGGGCAAACTCACCAACCATGCGATGCCGACGCTCATCAGGGCGCCTAGCAAGGGCACCAGGACTAGCACGCGGCGGGGAGAGGCGACGAGCAGGGCGCTGAGCGCGGTGATCGCGAGGAAGATCGTGCCGATCAGCAGCGCCTCCCAGCGGCGAAGCCAGGCGAGGACGGCCAGGCCGAGTAGGCCGAGGGCGATCAGCGCCCAGTGCAGGATCTTCCAGACCGGCTCCTCCATCACGTCCCGCTGCCCCTGCGACCAGATCCGCCAGACCTTGGTGGCGACGAAGCCGGCGTACTCGGCGGGCTCTTCCGAGACGCCGTCCCAGAGCTGTTCCTCGCCCAGCTTCGAGAGCGCTTGGTCGGTTTCCGTCCCCGGATGGCGGTCAGCAGCAAGGCGGGCGAGGATCTGCTCCAACCTCAACCGCTGGGCGTCCTGAGGTCGAAATAGATCGGGCTTTTCAGCGACCACCTCGGCGCCGACCTTTTCCGGATCCCCGTCCGAGGGGAGGTAAGTACCGGCGAACAGCACCTGGCCACCCCCGGTCGAGATCGGGACGAAGCGGTCGAGCGCGACCGCGTTATGGATCGCCCAAGGGGCGATGACGAGGACGAGGGCGCCGAGGAAGATCGCGGCACGGAGGAGGGACCGACGCCAGTCGTCAGTGGCCTCTCGCACGAAGATGACGAGAGCGACCAGCACCGCGATCGCCAGGTACTCGGGCCGGACCAGCGCCAGGGCTCCGAACAGCGCTCCCGGCAGCAGCCACCGGCCCCAGCTCGCGCTCTCGTCCCATGCCCACAGCAGCGCCAGAACTCCACCCGACAACAGCGTCGCCGCCAGCGGCTCGCCCATCAGCATCCCCTGGTACTCCAGAAGCGCCGGGTAAATCGCCACGACCAACGCCCCCGCCAGCCCGGGCCAAAATTCAGCGCTCGCTGAATTTCCGCCCCCATGGGGACTCTTTTTCAGCGTTCGCTGAATTCGGACCAGGCGCCTGCCGAGCAGGTAGGCGAAGAGGACGCTCAGCGTCCCGATCAGCGCCAGGGCCAGCCGCGCGAAGCGCTCGTGCTCTCCGTCCGTGACCTCGTAGAGCCCCGCAACGAACAGCGGCACCCCCGGCGAGTAGTTGCTCGACGGCTGCGTCGCGTCCGGTCCCACCGTGAAACCCTCGCCATCCGCCAGGTTCGCCGCGATCGCCGCGTACGCTGCCGCGTCGTAGACCGGCGCCCGCCCGTCCCAGGCCTCGCCCACCCGCAGGCCGAGCCCGAGCAGAAGGACCGCGACGAGCGCCGCGAGGCCAAGCCGACCGCCGTTTCGCGCCGCCAGTCCGTTTTCCATCGGGCGGATTCAACTAAGCTCCCGCCCTCATGCGAATCCTCATCCTCGGGGGCGACGGCTACCTGGGCTGGCCGACTGCGCTCCGCTTCTCGGCTCGCGGCCACGAGGTCTCCGTCGTCGACAACTTTTCCCGGCGCCGCTGGCACACCGAACACGGCACCGCTTCACTGACGCCAATCGGCGATCTCGACCAGCGGATCGCCGCCTGGCGCGAGGTCTCCGGCGAGCAGATCCGCAGCTACGTCGGCGCCGTCGAGGACGGGGACTTCCTCGACGAGGTCGTCGCCGAGACCAGGCCCGAGGTGATCGTCCACTACGGCCAGCAGGCCTCGGCGCCGTTCTCGATGCTCTCCCGCGAGCGCGCGGTCGAAACCCAGCACGCGAATGTGATCGGCAACCTCAACCTGCTCTTCTCGATGCGCGACCACGTCCCCGACGCCCACCTGGTCAAGCTCGGGACGATGGGCGAGTACGGCCAGCCCGACATCGACATCGAGGAGGGCTACATCGAGATCGAGCACAAGGGGCGCAGGGACACGCTGCCCTACCCGAAGCTGCCGGGCTCGCTCTACCACTGCTCCAAGGTCCACGACTCGACCAACATCCACTTCGCCTGCCGCACCTGGGGCCTGCGCGCGACCGACCTCAACCAGGGCGTCGTCTACGGCGTCGAGACCGAGGAGACCGCCCGCGACGACCGCCTCGTCACCCGCTTCGACTACGACGAGCTGTTCGGCACCGTCCTCAACCGCTTCTGCGTGCAGGCGGTGATCGGCCACCCGCTGACCGTCTACGGCGCCGGCCGGCAGACGCGCGGCTTCCTCAACATCCGCGACACCCTCGCCTGCGTCGAACTGGCGGCGCTGAACCCCGCCGAGCGCGGCGAGTTCCGCGTCTTCAACCAGTTCACCGAGCAGTTCTCGGTCCTGCAGCTGGCCGAGCTGGTCAAGGAAGCCGGCGAGCACCTTGGCTACGACGTCGAGATCCAGCACTACGAGAACCCGCGGGTCGAGAAGGAAGAGCACTACTACAACGCGATCCACACCAAGCTGCTCGATCTCGGCCTCGAACCGACCCTGCTGGGAGAGGAGCTCGTCGAGTCGATCATCCACGCGATCGAGCGCCACAAAGGGCGCGTGATCGAGACCGCGATCGACCCGAAGACCCGCTGGAACCCGGCGACCTCGCCCGCCGCTCAGGCCTAGCCGGGCAGCCACCGCCCCGCTGGTACCATCGCCAGTTCCTATGCGCGCCGCCGACACGTTGATGGAATCCCTCAAGGCCGAGGGCGTCAAGGACGTCTTCGGGATCCCCGGCGGGGCGAACCTGCCGACCTACGACGCCATGGTCGACGCCGAGTTCCGGCACGTCCAGGTGCGGCACGAGCAGGCCGGCGGCCACGCCGCCGAGGGGTACGCAAAGGCTTCCGGGCGGGTCGGGGTCGCCTTCGCCACCTCCGGTCCCGGCGCCACCAACCTCGTCACCGCGATCGCCGACGCGATGATGGACTCGACCCCGGTCATCTTCATCACCGGCCAGGTGCGGACCGAACTGATCGGCACCGACGGCTTCCAGGAGGCCGACATCCTCGGCGCCACGCTGCCGTTCGTGAAGCACTCCTTCGCGGTCACCGACCCGCGGCAGATCCCCGAGTACGTGCACGAGGCCTTCCACCTCGCCTCGACCGGTCGTCCCGGCCCGGTCCTGCTCGACATCCCGATGGACCTCTCGCGCGCCGACATCGACTACGAGCCGCGCACCGAGCCGGTCGAGCTGCCCGGCTACAAGCCTTCGACCGAGGGCAACATCAAGCAGATCCGGATCGCCGCCAAAGCGCTGGCGACCGCGCGGCGGCCGATCTTCTACACCGGCGGCGGCGTCATCAACGGCAACGCCTCCGAGGAGCTGCGCGAACTCGCCGACTCCGACCGCTTCCCGGTCACCTCGACCCTGATGGGCCTCGGCGCCTTCCCCGCCTCCAGCGACCGCTTCCTCGGCATGCTCGGCATGCACGGCACCCTCACCGCCAACTGGGCGATGGACAAAGCCGACCTGATCGTCGCGATCGGCGCCCGCTTCGACGACCGCATCACCGGCAAGCTCTCCGAGTTCGCCCCGCACGCCAAGGTGATCCACATCGACATCGACCCGGCGGAGATCTCGAAGAACGTCGGCGCGCACATCCCGATCGTCGGCGACGTCAAGCAGGTGCTGCCGAAGCTGACCCGCGAGTACCGGGCGCTGCAGACCGACTCCTCGCGCCTCGACGAGTGGTGGAGCACCCTGCGCGGCTGGCAGGGTGAGCACCCGCTCTACTACGAGCCCGGCCAGAACGGGGAGATCAAGCCCCAGTTCATGATCGAGGCCCTGCACCGGGCCAGCCAGGGCGACGCGATCGTCACCTCCGACGTCGGCCAGCACCAGATGTGGACCGCGCAGTACTACGGCTTCGACAAGCCGCGGCGCTGGATCAACTCCGGCGGCCTCGGGACGATGGGCTTCGGGCTGCCGAGCGCGGTTGGCGCCAAGGTCGCCTGCCCCGACGAGCAGGTCGTCTGCGTCGCCGGCGACGGCAGCCTGATCATGAACATCCAGGAGCTCGCCACCTGCGCCACCGAGAACATCCCGGTCAAGGTCTTCCTGATGAACAACGGCTACATGGGCATGGTCCGCCAGTGGCAGGAGCTGTTCTGGGACCGTCGCTACAGCTCCGTCGACATGGGCTCGAGTCCGGACTGGGTGAAGCTGGCCGAGGCGTTCGGCGCCAAAGGGATGCGCTGCGAGGACTCGGCCGACCTTGAGGAGCAGATGACCGCCGCGCTGGAGCACGACGGCCCGGTGCTGCTCGACGTCCGCGTCGCCCGCGAAGAGAACTGCTATCCGATGATCCCGCCGGGCGAAGCCGCCCGCGACATGGTCGAGGCGCCGCGGGGGGCGGTGCGCTGATGGAGGCCGGCACCCCACAGGCGGTCAAACTCGAGGATCTGCACGTGCCCGGCCAGCTCAGCGGCCGCAAGCACATCCTCTCGATCCTGGTCGAGAACAAGCCGGGCGTGCTGGCGCGCGTCGCCGGGCTCTTCTCCCGCCGCGGCTTCAACATCGACACCCTCGCGGTGGGGCCGACCGACGACCCCAGCGTCTCCCGGATCACCCTCACCCTCGACGGTGCCGTCCACCCGATCGACCAGGTGACCAAGCAGCTGCACAAGCTCGTCAACGTGCTGAAGATCCGCGACATGGAACCGGAGGAGACGGTCGCCCGCGAGATGGCGCTGTTCAAGGTCTCCTCGGCGGTCGAGAACCGGGCCGAGATCATCCAGTTCGCCGAGATCTTCCGGGCGAAAATCGTTGACGTGGCACGGCGGACGATGACGATCGAGGTGACCGGCTCCGCCGACAAGATCGAGGCCTTCGAGCGGATGGTCCGCCCGCACGGCCTGGTCGAAATGGTGAGAACCGGCGAGATCGCCATTGGTCGCGGCCACGACTGAGGCTCTCCTCGGCGCGCTCCAGAGAGCCGCTGAAAAGGGACGGCGCACCCTCGTAAGCGTCACCAGGGAGGTCGAGGTTGGCGATCCCTGCGCGGCGGTGTTCGCCTCGCGGCTCGCCTCGGATCGCTGGTTCTGCTGGGAGCAGCCCGACCGCGAGTTCGCACTGGCCGGGCTGGGGGTCGCGCACGAGTCGAGCTCGCGGGGGGAGGCGCGGTTCAATGACGTCGCCGACGAGTGCCTGCGGATCGGCGGCGAGGCCGTGCTGGAGGAGCCGCGGGGGCTGCCGGCCGGGGCCGGGCCGGTCTGGCTCGGCGGCTTCGCCTTCGACCCCGACGGCGGTTCGACCCCGACCTGGTCCTCGCTGGCGCCGGCCTCGCTGGTGCTGCCGGAGGTCTCGCTCTGCCGCAGCGGCGGGCGCTCGTTCCTCACCGTCAACGCTGTGGTACAGCCAAGCGAGAAAGTGGACCGGCTGGGGGAGAGGCTTTCCTCCCGGCTCGCGGCCCTGCGCCTCGACGCGCCCCTGCCGTTGCTCGATCCTCATCCGACCGCCCACGCCGGCATCCGCAGCGCCCGCCGGCCAGGCGAGTTCGAAGCCGCCGTCGAGGGCGCCACATCCCGGATCGCCGCCGGCGAGCTCAGCAAGGTCGTGCTCGCCCGCGAGGTGATCGTCGAGGCCGCCGCCGCCCACGATCCCGCCGCCCTCTTCGGCGCGATGCGGGAGCAGTTCCCGGCCTGCTTCTGCTTCTGCTGCGGCACCCCGGAGGCGGCCTTCCTCGGCGCCAGCCCCGAGCTCCTGGTCCGCCGCTCCGGCGCCGGCGTCTCCACCGTCGCCCTCGCCGGCTCCACCCGCCGCAGCTCCGACCCCGCCGTCGACGATCACCTCGGCGAGCAGCTGCTGCGCAGCGACAAGGACCGCCGCGAGCAGCGGATCGTCGCCGAGCGGATCGTCCGCGCCCTGCGCCCGCACGCGGTCTGGGTCGAGGCGGCAGCCGAGCCGGAGATCGTCAAGGTGGCGAACATCCAGCACCTGGCGACGCCGGTCCTCGCCCAGCTCGCCGAACCGCACTCGGCGATCGAGCTGGCCGGCATCCTCCATCCGACCCCCGCCGTCGGCGGTGAGCCCTGGCCTGTCGCGGCTGCGGCGATCGCCGACCTCGAGGGTATGGACCGCGGCTGGTACGCCGCCCCCGTCGGCTGGATGGACGCGACCGAGGACGGCGAATTCTGCGTCGCCCTCCGCAGCGCCCTCCTCCGCGACCGCGAGGCCCACCTCTTCGCCGGCGTCGGCGTCGTCGCCGGCTCCGACCCCGAGGCCGAGCTGGCCGAGACCGAGGTCAAGCTGGGGGCGTTGTTGCCGCTGCTGACCGAGTAAAGGCTGGGGTGGTGGGGGAGGGTCGGGTGACCCTCGGCGGACAACTGCGGGGAGGGTCCGGCGAGGG